>ERZ1026814.85-NODE-85-length-79765-cov-9.277807_pt1 | contig 79765 bp, 64 predicted proteins | sample MGYA00520871_ERZ1026814 | MGnify/ENA primary metagenome ERZ1026814 (study PRJEB33270, sample SAMEA104284478) | anaerobic digester metagenome | biome: Anaerobic digester microbiome; feature: mesophilic sludge digester; material: Anaerobic digester biomass | place... | reverse complement strand
TAGCCCTTCTGAAGCGCTTTCCGGCTAAGTCCTATGGCTAAGTGAGTTTTGCCTACTCCCGAAGGTCCCAGAAACAGTTTGTTCTCCCGATTATCTAACCAGCTAAAATCTAGCCAACCATTTACTTACAGCTTACTAATTCAAGTCTGATACTGGAAATCAAATCCCTCTAGGAGCTTCTCATAGGGTAAGCCGCTCTACGAAACTAATCTCCGGAAACTGCTCCAGCACTTGATGATAAAGGTTACTATTCCTAATACTACCATAAGCGCTCAGCTTAGCCACAATAAATGACTTATCAATATCAAAACCACTGCTGCGCTGAACTCCTCGCTTGAAATACTCACATGCCTCTTCTATATTAAGCTGAGACAACTTCTTTACCGTTCTCCGATTTATTCCCAACTCCCGCAATATCTGTCGCTGACTCTTGGACTCGGACAACAAAGAATAAACTCGGTTGGACATATTCACTCCTTGCATTTGTACTTCCTGATATTTTTATCAGAAGATAGTTTAATTAATTCTGCAAGTGGTGCAATCTATAATTCCGTTTCTAATGCACTTTTAAATTCCGCCGACACCACCTTTACTACGGCTAAATAAGCTCTCTTCTCCAATATGATTGAAGTTATACACCCACTTATTGACTGAGTATTTAGATACCCCAATAATATCAGCTATCTCTTTGGCCGAGAATCCTTTCGCTTTTGCCAGATATAATGCCTGCCAGCGATTGTGCTCTTGAATGTCTTTGCTGTTGAGCATCCTGAACTTGAACTCATCAGCAGTCATTGTGTCGTTAATATGGATGTGGTTCATGTTTACTTCCAGCTTGTAAACTCTGGAGACAATATAATAGTTATTTGTAATTATGCAAGCGAAATAGTATAATTCGTTTGGCAGTGAGGACTCATGACGACTATCTCTCACAGATTCAAAGTGCTGTCATGAGTCATATGTGCCACAAAAGTTATCTTACAGGTGAAAGTTCTCAAGGCACAAATGACTCCTGACTTTTATGGTTGACCAGGAGGTCAACCTTCCGGAAAAACGATGTACTCGTCGTTTATTGGATTTAACTTCGACTATTTATTGACTGGATATTTGGAGAAAGGGTATTTTATTTTTATAGTTTTCCTCTATATTTAGGACAGGTTTCACTTTTCACTTTTCTTCCCAAAGAAAGCAATTGACATTTTTCACCCTTTGTCTGAGAGGGATTTTATATAATTATAGGAACTTAACAAAAAATTTATGAGCGAATATCCAAAGTCCATCTTCACTATTGATGTGGAGGATTATTTTAATGTTACTGAAGAAAGAGGTGAGCCACCTGTTTCGGAATGGGATTCTTTACCCGGCATTGTAGAAAGCGGTTTTCTAAAATTGCTGGATTTGCTGGATATTTATCAGGTGAAGGCAACCTGTTTCTTTTTGGGTTATATTGCCAATAAGTATCCACAATTAGTGCAAGAAGCTCAAAAACGGGGTCATGAAATTGCCTCACATGGAATGTTTCATCGCATCATTTATAAAATGAGTAGAGAGGAATTTACTGCTGATATACTACAGTCCAAAAACATTCTGGAAGATATTTGTTCCGAAAAAGTTATGGCATTTAGGAGTCCCAGTTTTTCTTTAACAGAGGCAACTCCCTGGTTTTTTGAGGCATTAGCCGAGACAGGTTTTATTGCTGATTCTTCTGTTTTTCCTGTGAAAAGGGACTATGGGGGTTTCCAAACAACGCAGAAAAAGCCCTATCGGATAACAACCGATAAAGGTAATATATATGAATTCCCGATTTCGGTAGCTCCTTTTTGCGGTAAAGAAATTTGCTTTTTCGGGGGTGGTTATTTACGTCTTTTTCCCAAACAGCTTATTTTGTATATGCACAAAAAGCTGGCAAAGGAAGGTATTCCTACCCTTTTTTACATTCATCCGAGGGAAATGGAACCGCAACATCCTCGCCTAAAAATGAACAAAATGGCATATTTCAAAAGTTATGTAAACCTGAATACTGTTAAACCCAAGCTGGAAGCAATTCTTTCCTGCAGTAAATTTGTAACCTGTCGTCAGTATATAGAGACCTATTTTCCGGGAAGAACGATGGTCTCAGCGTTTACTGAAGTGGAAGATTTGTAGTCAGCAGAGATGATATTAAAACTATGAAGGATACTTCAATGCAGGAAAATAAAACTGCTTCTTTCTTTGATAGCTATTCTCTTGATTTTAATGCTATTTATGGTAGCGGAACAGGATTTTTCCAACGCTTAATTAATAAATGGTTTCGGCAAACAATGTTAATCCGTTTTCAAAAGACAATTGCGGCTTGTAAACCGTTGGAAGGAAAGACGATTCTGGATGTTGGCTGTGGTCCTGGAATATATACTGTTACATTAGCAAAAGGTTCTCCGGATTTTGTTGTCGGTATTGATTTTGCACCCTCAATGATACAAATAGCCAGACAAGAGGCAAAAAAAGCGGGAGTGGAAGATATCTGCCGGTTTGAAATTGCCGATTTTCATTCCCTGCCGGAAGATAAACAGTATAATTACCTGATTTTAATGGGCTTTATGGATTATATAAAAAATCCGCAACAGATTATTGAAAAAACAATGCGTCTGGCAAGTGATAAAGTTCTTTTCAGTTTTCCTTCTGATAAAGGTTTTTTGGCTTGGCAACGAAAAATCCGCTATAAATTCAAGTGTCCGCTCTACCTTTATAACGATAAACAACTCCAACAGCTTTTTTCGGATATTTCTCCTTGGCAATATACTATTGAAAATATAGGCAGAGATTTCTTTGTGACCTTAAAAAAAGAGGAAAACATTTAGGTAAATAGCAATGCTTACTCATTACCTACCTATTACGGATGGCATCCGTATTGGGTAGGTAATGAGTAAGCAATGCTACTAAGGAAGAAAATGGAACTGTATTTATTTAGTGATAGTTATAAATAGGGCAGGGAAATAAATAAGGATGTGAATTTACAAGTGGTTGACCGGGAGGTCAACCTTCCGGGGTTTTGGGTTGACGAGGACGTCAACCATCCGGAAAAACGACATCCCCGTCGTTTATAAGGCTACAATCCCAACGAAAGATAGAGAGAGCGGTTTCCATTTAACCAGGATTGTTGCCATTCGGTTTTCAAGGTAATTATTTTTCCTTTGAGGATTAGTTTGGCAAAAATCCTATTATCTTCACTTGTAGCGCTAGTAAATCCCTCCGGGTTTTCAGTATCAGTTTCCGGTAGAATAAGAGAGCTTAAGGTTTGCCAGGTTTTAATTCCGGCTGAAATTTGCCATTTAGTTTTTAGATAGTGAAAGGCATTTTCCCAGTAAAAGCTGTTGTTACGATGTTCAATTTTATCTTCATAGTGATAACGCAACAAAAGTGTTAAAGAGAGTTTCGGATTTAATTCGCTGTCTATTTTAAACCGCAAACGATAATGGACAGGAAGAGTATCTATATAACTACTATCCGTTTCAGTTACAATTTCCTTATCCAGAAGGGTTAATTGTAGGTTAACAGTGGTATAAGAAGGTTTCAAAGTAAGATTGAAAATCGCTCGGGAATTCCAGTTTGGACTTTTAAGAGCGTTATTTTTACGAATTAGAGCATAGCGCAAACCAAATAATACATTTTTCTGTGGCTGATAATCCAAATTCCAGTCAATTTCCTGATTTTCACCTTGAACGCTTAAAAGACAAGGTTTGGCAGCATAAGCCGGCAATTGTTTTCCCTGTCTATAAGAATAGTTAAGTTCCTGAGATATATTATTATAAATGAATATAGCGGAGGTTTGAAAAGCCAGGTTTTCATCCAATAGAGCGGTTTCTGCAGATAAAATACAGTTTTCCCTGGTTATTTTAGTGGAAAGAGCGTAGACATTTAGTTTTTTTACCCAAAGCGAATCAGCAAAATTATGATCATAATTCTGGGTATAAGCCAAAAAGGCAAAATTATTGTCTTTATAGTGATATTCCAGTCCTCCGGCAATAATTTCTTCCTGAACAGAAGTTTTTTCGGACTGAACGGATTTATAAAGGGACCCTATTTTTCCTTCTTTCAGAGAAGCATTACGCTTTTGACCGGAAGCCATAAAAAAGGCGGAAAAATTGTTTCTCCGAAAAATAGTGCCGGTTCCAAAAGGAGAAAAAGAAGAAGGATGACCTGCTCGTTCTATCTCCAAAAGGTATTTTCCTCTGCTTTTTTTCAGGATGGTTCCCATACCAAAAGCAGGACGAAAAGAACCAAAATGAATTTCGGAAGGATTATTTTCGGAAGGTATAGCTGATAGCTGAAAATTGGCATAAAGGTCTGAATTTTCTTTTTTATAAAGATTCAAGTTAAAGCGCAGGTCTTTTTGCCGAAATTGAAAATTAGTAAGACCATTATCAAAGGTCTCTATATATTTTGTCCGGTTCAGAATATCTACATTATACTTTCCTGCTTCCAAATCTGCATAAAGTTGTTGCAGCCAGTTATTTTCCAGGTTTTCGGATTCCAGCTCCGGGATTTCTTCAATTTGGGCAAATAAAGGAAAACAACAATAAGAAAAGAGGATAAGAAAACAGCCAAAGAACTTCACCAGGCAGAGCCCAAATCAACAATATGGGTTAAATTAAGTTCAGTATGAGTGCGCACGGCATACATCAAATTTAATTTACCAATCAGCACTTTCAACCCCAGTCCAAAACGCGCTGGCTCGTTTTGCCAGGAACTTTGAATGATTAAGGGTTTTGCAATGGTCAGAGAAGTTGCCAGAGAATAACTATCCTTTTCCTTGGGTCTGAAGGAATAAGATGCAGCAAAGGATGAATTTTCATTAGCATTAAAGGCGGCTGCTAAGGTAAATGTCTTTTCTTCCGTGCGGATATTGTTACAGCGTATTTCGCTGACTAACCTTTTATTCTGAAAGGAAAGGGCAAAATCATTATCCCAGGTATACCAGCTTTGGTCTTCTATTTTTTCGTAGATTAAATGTTGCGTTGCACCCAAGCGAAAAGAAGATAGTTTTAGGCTTAGTGCCACATATTCATTTTGCCAACGATAATCCTGATGAGCAAGATAGTCAATTCCCGTAGCTAAAATCAAAGGTTTAACAGGAAAGGCACTATGTAATCCATAAAAATTGATGTCGCTGATACCATAAAGCTGATGCCAACTAAGGCAAATTCCGCTTTCACCAATTAGCGGAGAAAGAGTATAATCCGCCGGTGAAGCCGATAAAATTGTCATCCCGGATAAAGCATTAGCGGAAGCGGAATTTTCGGTTGTTAAAGAAAAAAGGATAGGGTTTAGCGAAAACAGGAGAAAGGTTACACTCAGGATGTGAATATATTGTTTCCTTGTTTTGCACCTCATAGCATTAACACATTAGTAAATAAGCGGTTATGGGTTCAATATAAGTTTACTTCGCTCTCCGGATCAAAGAAATGTGCTTTAGCCATATCAAAAGTAACACAAAGTTCTTGTCCCATTCTGGGCAAATCTTTAGGATCAAAACGAGCCGTATATTCGTTATTTGCTGTCGTCAAAACAATATGATATTCGTTACCGAGGGGCTCAACAAAATCCACTTTGGTAATAAACTTTTGCGGTGATTCAGCCATCGCGTCAAAACGGGAATCGTATATATCTTCAGGTCTGATACCCATAATAATATTCTTATTTATGTAATTCTTCAGAACTTCTGCCTGGGAAAGAGTAAGTTTCAGCTGATAATCCTCACTGTCAAAATATAAGTCATTATCTTTTTTAACCAACTTTCCGCGTGTCATATTGATGGCAGGACTGCCAATAAAACCGGCAACAAACATATTTGCCGGATTATTATAGATATTCAGAGGTGTATCTATTTGCTGAATAACACCATCTTTCATAACAACAATGCGGTCTGCCATAGTCATTGCTTCCACCTGATCATGAGTAACATAAATCATAGTATTGCCAAGTGTGTGATGCAATTTAACAATCTCTGCTCGCATAGCAACACGCAATTTGGCATCCAGATTGGAAAGGGGTTCGTCAAATAAAAAGACCTTAGGATTGCGAACTATGGCTCTTCCAACGGCTACACGTTGTCTTTGACCCCCGGATAGTTGACCCGGCTTTCTTTTCAGCAGTGATTCTATGCTTAATAATTTTGCTGCATCATAAACAATTTTCTTAATCTCATTTTTAGGAATATGCCTCATTTTAAGAGCAAAAGCCATATTATCAAACACAGTCATATGGGGATAGAGAGCATAATTTTGAAAAACCATAGCAATGTCTCTATCCTTTGGGGGAATGTTATTAACCAAAAGATCGCCAATATAAATTTCCCCAGAAGAGACCTCTTCCAAACCGGCTATCATTCTTAAAATTGTAGTTTTTCCGCAACCGGAAGGACCTACAAGGACAACAAATTCCTTATCTTCCGCCGTAAAAGTTACATCTTTAACAGCATGAACACTATTATCAAAATATTTATTCAAGTTTTTTACAGTAACCTTAGCCATTATAACTCCTTTTGTGATTACTTAAAGCAGATAACAGGGAAATATGTCAAGAGAGAAATTATTGATACTATTCTAACAATTATTATCATTAGCTCCGTTTAAGGACTGATAAAGTTCAACCCTGTTGCGTCCATTAGTTTTTGCCATATAGCAGGCCTGATCTGCACAGGCAATACATTTGGCGAGGTTTTTGGGTTGAGAAGAAAGATGAAAGTCACAAGCAATTCCGATACTAATTGTGAAAGTAATAATCTGATTGTTGTAATCAAAGGAATATGCCTCAATTTTTTGACGGAGGTCTTCCATAATAGAATAGCTCAATTTCCGGTCTGAATCAAAAAGAATAACTAAAAACTCATCGCCCCCATAACGAATAACAACATCACTTTTGCGAAATTCAGAACTGAGAATGCGAGCCAGTTCTTTCAGTACAAAATCCCCTGCCAAGTGACCATAGTTATCATTTACGAGCTTGAAGAAATCAATATCAATCATACTGAAACAAACAGGAACATTATGACGAGCTGCTAAAACCACCATTTGAAAGAGATTTCCTTCCAAATATCGTCTATTCCTCAATCCGGTTAAGCTGTCGGTTAAAGAAAGTTCACCTACTTTCTCATAGAGTTCTTCAATTTTATAGAAGTTTGCCTGTAAACTCTCAATATAAGCATTATTCTGTAAAGATGCCTGATTGCTGAGTTCTTTGATGCGACTTTCCAGATAAGGAATAGCTCTATAAAAATACAAAGGATCAAGATGCTTTCGCATAAAGCGGGAAAGATTGAGAAAAGAATCCCAGCTTTTATGCAAAAAGTAATTGGAATATTGATAGTTCTGAATGGAATCCTTAAAGTTGGAAAGCACCCCGCAATTATAGTATCCCGCAAAAAAATAAAGCGTGTGTAGTTGTTGAACATTCAGCATTGAAACAGGATATTTAATCAGTATCCGTTGATATTCTATCTTTTCTACGGAAGGAACAAGACGGTCTTCCAGAGAAAACAATTCATATAAAACCATAGCCGTGTTCAAAGATTTCTGCTCTAAAAGAAAATCTTTTATGCGCAACAACAATGTTTTCTTGATGATATTCTGCTTAAACCAGTTAATAGAAATAAGCCAGCGGATGATAAAATTGATGGCACTATCTCTGCTATCACTTTTATATGCCTTCAAAATCAGGTTTAATTGTGTCTGTAAAAGCTCTGCAGGTTTATTTTGATGCCGAAAGATTGCTGTTTTGGAAAGCTGGAACAAAGCCCAGAGTTCAAGATGTTTGTTCTCTTCAACGAATTCCATTTCTTCCAGGAGTTCTTCCGCATTTTCAAAATCTCCGTTTTCCGTCAAAACATAAAGCAACTGAAGACGATTAAATATACTCATTAATTCCGGTTCACTATCCTTATGCTCATTCATAATCTTTTGCACATAGGGATAATAAGGAGAGTCCTCAGTTACAGGAAAATGACTAAGGAAACTGAGAAAATTGTAAAACTCGCTTTCCTGCGTTGTTTTTATCTCCAGGAAATAATCCAGCAGGTATTCAATAAGCAAACCTGAAAATTCACTGAAAAGAGGATTATCAATATTCCCTGAACAAGCAGGAATTACAATATCCAAAATTTTTTCTATACTCAGATAACAGCTGTCCTCATCTGCTATAATCAAATCGTGAACTAAGTTCTTCAGCTTATTACGGGTATCCTGTTCCACATTTAGGAACAGGGAAATATTATAAATATGAGGTTGGCTATTTTTTTGCTGGTTCATCTTCTTTTGCAGGGACGAAACGGAAAACTGTTTCATCAGGTTTAGTAAGCCCAAAATTTTCCCGTGCTGCTTTTTCAGCAGCTTCGGGGTCAGTTTTTAAGCGTTCATTTTCTTGTGCCAAACTATCATTTTGAGCTTTGAGGATGGTAGTTTCTTTTTCCAGCTGGTCTACCCGGCGTTTCAGTTTCCAGGTATTCAAAAAGCTATTATCGGCTAAAAACAGAATCCAAATAATCAGCAGAACCATTATTGCCCAAAAGGCAAAACGCATAGGAGGACTAAGCTTTTTCGTTTTTGCTTTCATTACACACCTAACCTTGCCAGTATTGATTTTTTTATGTCTATTGCCTGATAGGGACAGAGTTCATAACAGCAAAGACATTTAATACACTGCTCTTTATGTATATAGGGTTTGGTCTTATTTTGCAGGGAAATAGCTTTTACCGGACAGCTCTTTACGCAGATTCCACATTGTTTACAGCGTTCACTGATCACAGGATAAAAGTAATACACTTTCCGAAATGCCTTGCGGGCAATATCAGGAACATATTTCAGCGTCTTCTGTATTATTTTTACATTGTTTATATCTGCATCAGCTATTCTATAGTTGCGGAAAGAAACAGGAATTTTAATCTGCGAAGGTAAAATGCCATCCATAATCAAAACGGAACTTAAATAAGGAACATCTTTCAACTGAAAACCCATTATGTGAGAAGCAATATAATCCACTGCAGGAATGGAAGTTGAACCGAAAAGAAGTCCAAAATGATGTGGCTTGCCTGCAGAAGGTCCGTTACCATCCATACCCATTATACCATCAATTATGCTGTAAGTTATCCGGTTACCAATTACAGCATATAAAGCTGTAAGCAGCTCAGCAAAACTATTAGTATCGGGATATAAACGATGATATTCACTTTTCACCAATCCAGGCACAAAACCGTAAAGATTTTTCAAGGCACCAGTGAAAGCAGTCAATTGATGGGTCTTATATTTGCCCACATTGATAATTATTCCACATCGGAAGAGAGCTTCACTTATCTTTATTTTCTTATCTTTATAGCTTAATTCCCGGAAGCCCAAAGTAGAAAAATTAACTACTTTAAGATGATATTTTTCTGCCAAAGAAGAATATCCACAGGTCTGCCAGACGTTTTCAAAAGAAACAGAACCACCGGAACTGTCACCAAACCAAATCTCTTTTTTTCTGTCTAAAAAATAACGAATAATTGCTTCCAGCACAATAGGATGTGTAGTTACAGCTCTTTCAGGAGGATATGCTCCTAAAGCATTGGGTTTAATTAATACTCTTTTACAATGGTTTATTTTATGACTTTTTATGCCTGAGAAGAAACTCGTAACTGCTTCTTCAATAACAGATAAATCGTAGGAATCAATTTTGCGGATTTCTACTGTCGGTCTATTCATTAAACTGAACTTCCTTCTTCCGAAAGATATAATTTAAATAGCAACTAAGTGAGAGGTTTATTTGGGTCTTTTTCACATCTCCCAAAATAACTTGCATCGCAGAGAGATTAAGTATTCCGCTTTTGAAGCGATAACTTAAGCCCGCAGTTAAAGAATGCTGTGTATTATCTTCAATGAAAACTGCTTGCGGAACTGTATTCCAGGCATTACTGGTATCAGGATTAACAACATTTTGTCCCAATCGTATCATCCCGCTGTAAACATTGGAAGTAAAATGATAACCAAAACGATAAACTGTATTATCTTTCCTTTTTTCAAAGCCGGCTTTGAAAGTAAAACGATCAGCAAAACTATTACAAATATCGCTTGTTTGTTCCCATTCAGCTTCTGTAGCAATTGTGAATTCCGGTTTCACAAATTCAATTCCCCCTGTCAGCCAAAGAGGCATAATAAAATCGTAGTTTGCACATTTCAAATTCCAGCCAAATTTGGTAGCAGGCATCATACTAAAGCCAATATTGGCAGGACCAAACTGATAAATAATTCCAGGTTGAATGCGTAAATGATATTTGGAATCCCTAATACGTTCGTAACTTCTTAAATAGATAGGATCATCAATATAATGTAATTGATTATGTATATCCAAACCCAAATGCAGAGGTCCGTTATGAAAAGCAAAAAAAGCAGTTGCCTGATGAAGATTATAAACAGGAGACCGCTGAATTAAATCTGCTCCCTGATTGATAAAAAATGAATAATCATCCAGAGTAATGGATTTCGGTAAATTATATAACACACCAAAGGAAAATTTATTCTCCAAAGGAAAACTTAACCCGAATAGCCCAATCGGAACAGGAGAAGTATAATTAGCATAAAGAGGATAACCATCTGCTTCCAAAGAGGGCTTAATATTCATTTCAACAAAAACTAAAGCTGAATCCGGTAATACCGCAGCAGGATTTAAAAGTGCATTATCTAAACCACCTAAAATAGAAACACCCGTATAACCTCTTCCTGCAGCAGTTGAACCAATATAATTCCGACTGAATGTATCATAAAAAGGATTGCTGAATTGAGGAAGCAATAGATATAAGGAATCCGTTTGTGCCAGCAAAAAAACAGATGCTACACACAATATAACAGTAAAGAACAGTCGTTTAATCATCTTTCCTTACCTCTTATGAGCTTTAATTTTAATCGTTTGTTGTCTTTCTTTACCTACCGAGATTAGGGAAATAGGGATTTGAATATAATCCTCTATAGCTTCTATATAAAGTCGGGCGTTAGAAGGCAATTTATTGATATTTTTGCAGTTACTGATGTTTGTATCCCAACCTTCAAATGTCTCATATACAGGTTGAGAAAGAATTATTCTGCTATTATCCAAATCCGGAGAACGGTGTATTTTTCCATTGTATCTGTAACCTCTGCATATTTTTAATTCTTCTATTCCGGTTAGCACATCCAGGCAAGTGAGAACGGCATTATCCAAAGCATTTATTCTTGCTGAAAATTTTCCTGCTACAGCATCAAACCAGCCAATTCTTCTGGGTCTTCCTGTTGTAGAACCATATTCATTTCCTGTTTTCCGAATATAATCAGCTGTTTCATCAAGTATTTCTGTGGGAAAGGGCCCTGATCCTACTCTTGTAGTATAAGCTTTATAGACCCCAAAGACCTTATTTAGTCGTCTGGCTGAAAATCCTGTTCCAATTCCAACACCATCAGTCATTACTCTTGAAGAAGTTACAAAAGGATAGGTGCCGAAATTCAAATCCAGTAAAGTTCCCTGAGCACCTTCAAAGAGAATATTTTTTTCCTGCTTAGCAGCAATTTCATTAAGCAGGATTTCTACATCACCCACATATTTTTTTAAATATCTCCAATTCTTTTGTAGGTCTTCCACCTGTTGTTCCAAGTTTTGTTTAGTGATTCTAATCCGATGATAATTATATAAAAGCTTAATCCGTTCTCTTAAATTAATGGGGTCTGCCAGGTCTTCTATTCTTATTCCAAATCTGGCACTAAGATCACTGTAGGCAGGACCAATTCCTTTGCGGGTGGTGCCTATTTTAATTCCTCTGCGCCCAGTTTCAATTTCCAGGTCTATTTGTTTATGGACAGGCAATACTATTCCTGCCCGAAAATCAATAAGGAGACGGTTTTTAAAGCTGATTCCTGCTTTTTCCAGAGTTTTTATTTCCTCAATAACTGCCGGGGGCTCAATTAAAACACCTGCTCCAATTAAGCATTTAGTTTTAGGATATAAAATTCCTGAAGGTATAGTATGTAACACATATTTCCTTCCTCCACTTACAATAGTATGACCGGCATTACTGCCACCTTGGAAACGAACAACATAATCAGCTGATAAAGCTAAGTAATCAACTATTTTAGCTTTTCCTTCATCACCCCACATACAACCTAAAACCAATATTGATGCCATTATCTTCTCCTTATTTCCTATAATACATATTAATCATTATTTCTATTTCTGTCAATCTATTTCTTCGGATTGGCAGGTTAACGGTTGAAGTGAAAAAAAGTGGAAAGGTAAAATCCTCAATGAACATAGAGGATAAACTACAAATATAATACCCTTTCTCCAAAATCAAATCAATAAGAATCCTTAAATTCAATCAGTTTACATTGCAATATTCATTTTTAAATTCTTCCTTCTTCATTTCTCCTTGACATATAGAATAAAAAAATTAGATTGTATTGTAGGATTCAAATTTTATAAGGAGATAGAATGAAAAACATCCTCATACTTATACCCTTCCTGTTGTTCTTATTGCCTTTAATGGCAGAGGACTGGTTAACCATATACAACGATGATCTTTCTTTAGTCCGTTCCCGTTTTGAACTAGAATTGAATGATGGACGCCAGGAAATCAACTATAGTGATATTACCAGCCGTCTTGAACCGGCTTCAGTAATTGTTACCGGGGGTGGAATTCGTATTGCCGAACAGAATTATGAATATGATTTAGCCGGAAAATGGCAGATTATGGCTAAATATCTGGACCGAGAAGTTTTAGTTATTACCAATGACCAATCCAAATTAGCCGGAATTCTCAAATTTTATCAGGACGGCAGTATTGGCATCATTGAAAAAGGAACTGATCGTTTATTAGTAATTTCCGAAGACGAAGCCCAGTGGCTGCAACTAGCTGAACTGCCGGAGAATTTTTATACTAAACCGACTTTACATTGGAGTATCATTGCTCCCAAAAAAGCAAAATACCCGGTCCAAATGACTTATTTAACAGGTGGCTTCAGCTGGAATGTAACTTATAATACCGTTTGGGACGAAAAGTCATTACTTTTCAATTCCTGGGTAACAATCAATAACACTTCCGGCAAAGCATTTAGCGATGTAAATTTAAAGCTCATAGCCGGGGATGTAAATCGGGTTTATAGTGCTTATTATGATAATATCCGGGGTGGTCGGTTAGCTTATGACGCCGCAATGGCAAAAGAACAGGCAGCTCCTACCTTTGAAGAAAAAGCATTTCACGATTTCCATTTATATACTTTAGACCAGAAGGTTTCCTTCGCCAATAATCAAACCAAACAGCTGGAATTGTATCCTCCAACAAACATTAAGGCATACTCCGAGTATGAATATCCCACTTATGCTGAAGGTGTAAAAAGTATGATAAAATTCAAAAATACTAAGGAAACCGGTGCCGGAATGCCACTTCCCAAAGGTATTATCAAGGTCTATAAACAAGATAGCGACGGCAATCTGGAATTTATAGGCGAAGACAGCATAGAACATACTTCTAAAAATGAAGAGGTCTCCATCAACACCGGAACTGCTTTTGACCTGGTTGCCTCCACCCGTTTAAAAGAACAAGTTCAAATTTCTAAAAGTATCACTGAACGCCTTATCCAGATTACCTTAAAGAATAATTCTCCCGATAAAAAGACCATTAAAGTAACTCACCAGCTTTCTCCCAATACCCGCATTATAAATTCGGACTATAAATACACGCAGGATAAAAACGATAAAGTCACTTTCAGCATTGATATTGCTCCCGATAAAGAATTGGTGTGGACTTTTAGAGAACGCAGCGAGTATTAAACCTAAACGGAGTTTTACTATGCACGAAAGAATTTTTTCCAACATCGTTGGAATTCAAAGAGAAATGCTTAAATTGCTGGGAGAGGTCTCTGCCTTAACCAACAGCCCCTTAGCCATTGAAGATGCCATAGACGATGTTTGGCATCCCAAATGCGATGTCTTTCAAACAGATACAGAGTGGATTGTGATTGCTGAACTGGCAGGAGTGGAAAAGGATGAAATCAGTGTTTCCATTTCTCCTGAATACATCAGGATTAGTGGAACCCGCAGTTTCCCCAATTCAAATTCAACCGTTTGCTACTATAATATGGAGATTGAAACCGGAAGATTTGACCGTAAAATATTTTTCCCCGACTTAAGTATTGATAAAGAAAACCCTAAAATAAGCTATATTAACGGAATTTTGAGAATTGCCTTTAATCTGGCACCCATTGTAGAAAGAATCATTCCTGTGCAGTAAGTATCTATCCTTTTGCCTCCTGACTATCTTGCTCCCGGTTGCTTGCTTTCCAACCTATTTCTACAAATCATCCACTCATCTTCAGCCCATAGTAATGGATGGGTTGTGGATAGGTGGATTGCAAGGAAAAAATTGGATTAGAGCAAAAAAGGAATAAGAGTTGTTTTAGGGATTGACTTTCCTATTTTATACAACATTTTTATAGACAAGCCATAAATAATGAATATATCGTCCTGTGACAATAAAACAATTATGAGGAATACTATAGGACGACGAAACTAATGTCTTGATACTTAGATATTAGAAAAAATTGAGCTGGCAATGGTTCCTTTACCCGATGGTTTCGTAGTTCGTAGACATATAATAGACACAGCTTTTACCCGGATGAAATTAAAAAGACAGAAGCTATGCTCCGTTCATCATTTTGATTTATAAAATTACTTTGTGGACTTAGTATAACTGCCTGTTGCTTAATCACTTATTTAACGCTCCCTTAACACTGCCGTAACGATTCCGTAACACTGCCTTAACTTTGTTAAGGAGTCATTAAAGAAATGTTAATGCAGCATAGAAGATTCAACTCAGCAGGAAATAATGCGCTGTCTAAAAACAGGTAAAGGTCTTGCCAATAGCAAGCTAAGTTATTGCAACCTAAAATAAATTTTTATTTTGGACATAATAAATTATGAACCGGTAAGAGGGAAAAAAGGTTAAGGCAAATTCTTTCTTTGCCACTTACTTTTCTTATTAACATTTTTTCCCTTAAAGTCCAACAGCTATATCCCATAAACTTCACCGGACTTCTGTTTTTGCAGAAATCCACATCAGACAGGAAAATATTTATGCCTTTTAAATGTGAAAACTATATTACATACTGCAGGACTTTTTGGCAGGTCTGAGCATTGATTTGCAGAATAGTTTCCAAATCCGGATCACTGACAGGTTCCTGTTCATCCAATGCCTTTTTAACTAAGTCAAACATTTTCAAATAAGGAATTTTATTCTGCAGAAAGAGAAAAGAAACCGCTTCCACAGCAGAATTGATAACGGTAGGATAAATTCCTCCGGCATTGGCTACTTCTAACCCTAAATAAAACAAAGGATAGCGTTTCGGATCAATTTCCTGAAAGGTTAAAGGGGGAAGAGAAATCAAATCCGTTTCCACAAGTTGCGAATGAACTCTTTGGGGCCAAGAAAGGGCATATAAAATAGGTAATTTCATATCCGGCTTACTCATCTGAGCCAAAAAAGAGCCATCAATAAATTCCACCAAAGAATGAACAATGGATTGGGGATGGATTACCGCTTTAATTTTGGAATAGGGCTGCTTAAACAACCAATGCGTTTCCATCACTTCTAATGCTTTATTGAACATTGTAGCCGAATCCAGAGTAACTTTTGCGCCCATAGTCCAGTTTGGATTTATTAGTGCCTGCTGAGGTGTTATTTTGTTAAAATCCTCCAAAGGCAGGTTGCGGAAAATACCTCCGGAAGCAGTAAGATGTAAAAATCTAATTTCTTCAGCAGGATGTTTTCCCATTGCTTGAAAAAGGGCACTAAGTTCGCTATCCACAGGCAAAATTGGTTTGTCGGAAAGCATTTTGGTTAGAATATGTCCTCCCATAATTAGGGATTCTTTATTTGCCAATGCCAGTAATTTATTGTTTTTTAAGACAGCAAAACTGTAGCGAAGACCTCCAGAACCAGCAATAGCATTTAAGGCAATATCGTAATTTTCACTCGCAATTGCCGTTAGCAATTCTGCTTCACCAAAATATATTCTTATGTCAGGATTTTCATTTTTCAGCTTTGTTTGCAGTGCTTTATCTTCTATTCCCGTGAAAAAAAGCAAAGGAATATGATACCGATAAGCCGAATGAAGTAAAGAATTATAATTTTTATGTGCCGTAGCAAAAACAACAGGAATTTTTTGTTCTTCCACTACTGCCAAAGTGGACATTCCAATTGAACCCGTGGCTCCTAAAAGAGCAATTGACTTATTTACCATTGATAAGAAACAGAAATCCTTTGGGAATAGCCCAAATCATCCTCCGAACCGTTACGGAAGGCATAATTTAATCCCAAATGCTTATAAGAAACCCCCATTCCGGCAGTGAAACAATCCACATCATATCCGGCAAGTAAACGCAAATTGGAAATTGGCTGAACTGCAATTCCAGCGTGAAAATCGGCGCTGAAATCTCCCGCTTCAAGAGTTGCTTCTCTGTTTTCCAGTAAAATTTCACTGCGCACAGCAAGATGAACAGGAATATTCTTTACAGGAGAAAAATTATAACCTAGTTCCAGATCTAAATTGGGAATAACGGTTTCATTCTCTCCACCTTCCCAAAGAATTTGAGTGCTGAAAAAATCTCTGAGGTTTACTCCCAAATTTGCTTGTTTATTTATCTGCCAAAACATTCCAAGATCAGCTCCAAAAGCATAACCGCTATATTCTGCCAAAGACCTGTATGCCAGCTTGGGTGAAATGCCTAAATACAGTGTTTTGCTAATCTGCCTTGCTAAACCGGTATAAAATATAAAGTCCTGATTGCTAACTGTTTTCCAGACGACAGGACGGTTTTCGTTACTCAAACTGTCATTTGGGTTTTCCAGTTTGGTTAATTTTATTTTATCTATAGCTAAGTGATTGAGCGTAAAAGAGGTCTTAGTATTAGAGCCGATAATTAAGCTTAATTGATTTTGCGCCATTAGACCCTCAAAATGCTCACAACGCATAAGCTCTATTCCGCTTTCAGGATTCAAAGCTAAAAGGGCAGGATTCCACCATCCTGCAGAAAAACTGCTCTCATAAGTAAGCCCTGTAGAACCCATTGCTGTAGAGAGAACCCCAGGACTTACAGCGAAAATTTCTCCCGCATATTTTGTAGCAGCAAGGGGTATAGTTATCAGCACTAAGCAGATAACCACAATTTGGATTTTCATTTAACCTTCCTCTTGTCTGTTTATACTTATAAAAAACGGGAGAAAAAATGGTGGGCCCAGAGGGATTCGAACCCCCGACCAACCGGTTATGAGCCGGTAGCTCTACCAGCTGAGCTATAGGCCCCCTAATTTTTTTATTTAAATTTCTCAGATTGCGGAATTCCTTTTTAGATGATATCAATGCTATACATATTATAACTGATTTCCTCATCTTTAGCAAATCGGAAATTCCTGCCCCGATTCACAATTTAAGACCTAAAATCCTGAAGGCAGATTTTCGTCAAGCCCAAAAAGTAATAGAAAAGAATATTTTGTCTTGACAGATTGCAAGCAGAGAAAATAAAGGTTGCATAATATAAGGAAGATAGTTATATGTGTTACCAAAACAAGAAATTATGCGAACCTGAAAAGATTGAACAAACAAGATATAAAAAGCATTTGCAATACGCAGATGCTTTTTTTTTGCCTTGGAGGTAGCGTGTTTATTGATGAAATAATCCGTAAAGGTCTGGAAGAAGATATCGGAAGTGGAGATATAACTACCCGCTATCTGGATTTGGAACCCCAAAGTAATATTGCCTACATCATTCCGAAAGAAGCAGGTGTTTTGGCAGGAGTAGATATAGCACGCCTTGTTTTTCGGATGGTTGATCCCGAACTGAAAATTGTTTTATACAACAAAGATGGCGATAAAGTTATCCCCGACGATGAAATTATGCGTCTGGAAGGGCGTCCTTCTTCCATTTTACAAGGAGAAAGAACTGCCTTAAACTTTATGCAACGGCTTTCCGGAATTGCCACTAAAACAGCTAAATTCGTTTCTTTGCTGGAAGGAACAAATGTAAAACTTCTGGATACCCGAAAAACAACCCCCCTTTTACGTTCTCTGGAAAAATATGCTGTCCGCGTAGGTGGTGGTTATAATCACCGTTTTGGCTTATTTGATATGGTTTTGATTAAAGAAAATCATATTCGTGCCTGTGGCTCTATTACGGAAGCAGTAAACCGCATCCGCAAACATAATACAAGCTATAAAATTGAAGTAGAAGTTACTAATCTGAAGGAAGTTGACGAAGCTGCCAAAGCGAAGGTGGATAGAATTATGCTGGATAATATGACCCCTGCGCAAATAAGAAAGGCAGTAAAAAAATATAAAGATGTTCTGGAATTTGAGGTTTCGGGTGGAATTACAGAAGATAATATTCGTTCCTTTGCCGAAACAGGAGTGCAATTTATTTCTTCCGGAGCTCTCACTCATTCTTATAAGTCACTGGATATCAGTTTGTTATTTAAGGAGTAAACTATGGAAGAACAACTGAAAACTTTAGCCAAAATGCAAACCCTGGATGATGAAATTGGACGCTACAGGGTTTTACAAAAAGAATTGCCCAAACAACTAAACGAGATTATTGAAAGCGTAGAACAAGCAACTGCCAACCTTCTTACCGTGGAAACTGAAAGAGCAGAAATTAATAAAAAACAGCGTACCCTGGAAATGGATATAAAACAATTGCAGGAACAACAAAAAAAATATACCAACCAATTGGCAGAAATCAAAAACAACAAAGAATATAAAGCATTAAACAGCGAAATTGCCTATATCAAAGATAAAATCTCCAATCTGGAATCCAACCTTTTAGAACTGATGGACCAGGAAAACGAAATTAAGGAAAAAGTCGCCTCTGCTAAAGCTGAACTGGAAAAAGCTGAAACCCGAAAAAAAGAAAAAGAAACCGATTTAAGAGAACAGATTGCTTCCCTGGAAACCAAAATTGAACAAGTTCGCACTAAAAGAAATGACCTGGCACGCACCTTACCCGTTCCGGTGGTTAAACACTATGGCAATATGATTAAACATAAAAATAATCAAGCAGTTGCTTACAATCGTAATGGTTCCTGTGGTGCCTGCGGATTTGTGATTCGTCAACAAATGAGAATAGAACTTCAGTTGCGCCGCAAAATTATCTATTGTGAAAATTGCGGTCGCATTTTGATGAACCGCTTTGAAGATAATTCGGAAGATGCTTCCAACTAATTTTGCCCCTGGTTATGGGAAATTTGTTTTTTCGCAGTTTTGAATTATTATTTAAAGAGGGAAGATTTGATGTTCACTGCAAATAAATTGCAGAGGAAAGTCCGGACACCATAGGGCAGGATACTTCCTAACGGGAAGCTGCAGTAATGCAGAGCAAGCTCCACAGAAATAAACCGCCATTTTTGTTTTTCAGAAATGGCAAGGGTGAAATGGTGGTGTAAGAGACCACCGGTATCTTTGGTAACAGAGATAGCCAGGAATGCCTTATCCGGTGCAATGCCAAATAGGAAAGCTATGATGTTGCCCGCATCGCTTTCGGGTAGGCAGCTGGAGCTGTTTTGTGAAGAACAGCCAAGATGGATGAACATCACTTTCGGGAAACCGCAAGAACAGAATCCGGCTTATAAATCTTCCCCTCTTTTTAAAAAAAACAACATTCCTGTCGGTTGGTTGATAGGAACATCAACCTTCCGATAGTTTAAGAGGTATAAATGCTTAAAAAGTTAATTATTATTCTCATTCTGGTAACTGCTATTGCTCTTTTTGCTTTGGCACATAGACCCCCTAAAGAAATTGTGTTACAAACCGATGTCCTGAATGAAGCATCAGGTATTGATCTTAGTATCCAAAACAAACAGGTGCTTTGGAGTCATAACGATTCCGGGAATAAAGCCGAAATTTATGCTCTGAACACAGAGGGACAATTGCTTTCTACTCTTACTTTAAAAGGCGTGCAAAACCGCGACTGGGAAGATATCGCTGTTGCCAAAGACCCCTTAAGTGATATTAGCTTTATTTATATAGCCGATATTGGCGATAACAATGCCAAATATAAATCTATCTATGTTTACCGTCTTAAAGAACCTCAGCTGACAGGTAAAGACGATATTCTGCAGAGCAATGAAATTAAAACTATAGAAATAAATTACGAAGATGGACCTCGCGATGCAGAAGCAATCTTTCTGGAACCTAATACCGGGGATATTTATCTTATCAGTAAAAGGGAAGAACAGGTTGGTCTTTATCGCATTGCCTATCCTTTCAATTTCATGGATAAAAATATCGCCAGACGAATTGCTTCTTTGCCTCTTACCTGGGTTACCGCCGCAGACCTGAGTAGTAACGGAAAACAGTTATTGGTGAAGACCTATACCGGAATTTACAAATATAAAACAAAGCTGGACGATAAAAAGAACATTACTCTTAGCAAAGAAGCCAAAACAATGACCTATATTACAGAGCCACAAGGAGAAGCTCTCTGTTGGGATGCTAAAAACAAGGGCTATTACACTCTTTCCGAATCCGCCAGGGGAATTACTCAAACCCTTTACTACTACAAATAATGCATTGCAACAAGATTATTCTTTGCAATATGAATATTATGCTAGCTGTTTGTGGATGGACTATCTGGCAAGAAATTATGCTGCTACGCTAAAATATCTCTTGCCCTACGGACTTTATAACTTCTTGACCTATAGCTTTGTTTCTTTGGCAATAAATTCCCTATGTGCATCAAAGGCAATAACAGGAAGATTGTTTAAGGGGAAGAATTTTGCTTCAACAGCATCATCTCCAGCTTGAAGTTTGCCACCAATAGCTTTCATCCTGAAACCGATGCTAAGAACTCTTTCATAGATTGGGCTTTTTCCGTAAAACCAACCTATACAATGCATTATTTTGCCTTTCAGACCTGTTTCTTCTTCCAGTTCCTGAAGAGCATTTTCTTCCGGAGTAAGATTAATTTCCATATAACCACTCGGCAAAGCCCAAAAACCTGCTTTTGGCTCTATACCTCGTTTCACTAAAAGCAATTCCTTATTCTCATTGAAGAGCACAATCGCTACAGCAGGAATAGGATTTTTGTAATAAACCCAATTGCAGGCAGGACAATGAGGTCGCAACTTATTTTCAATATCTGTCCTTAGCTCAAGTTTATTCCCGCAACGGAGGCAGTAGTTAACATCTTTATAGTTAGCAACACTAAGTTTTTTCATATTTTCTTTTATAACTTCCTTATTTCTTTTGTCAAGCAGAAAAATTTTGCAATGGAATAGATTAACGCGTGAAGTGAAAAAGCGGAAGATGATATCACCTTCCGCTTTGATCAGTTTTTATCAGTATAGGTTAATCAAATTTCAGAATAAGAATAGAAGGTTGATTATTGGTATCCAAAACATAGAGGCGGATGGTCTTTCTATTTTCCTTTTCCATATTAGTTTTTGCTTTTTCCAGTTCCGTATTGAATTCTTTAGGGCTATTTACTTCTATTCCATCAACTTTTTGAATTACATAGCCAACTTTTAATCCAGATTTAGCAGCAACGGAATTTGGCTCTACTTTAGTTACTACAACACCTTTATCACTGGTCACATTTAAGCGTTTTGCTATAGGGCTATCAATTGCTTCTACAGTAATTCCTGTAGCAAGAGTTCCTTTAGTTGTATCTGTTGCCGCTATAGTATCTTCAGGATATGCTTCCAGGGTTACTTTCACAGTCATTTCTTTTTTATTGCGCAAGATTTTTAAAGTTATATCCTGTCCAACTTTAGCTGTAGCAATCGCAATACGAAATTTAGGCACACTGGAAACTTTCTGACCGTTTATTTCCAGAATAATATCCTCAACCTGGAGTCCGGCTTTTTCTGCCGGAGAATCCTTTTCCACTTTGGCAACAAGAACTCCTGCAACTTCTTTCAAACCGTATGATTCCATAATGTCCGGGGTTATTTCCTGAGCCAGAATTCCAATATAGGCACGAGTAACTTTTCCACTGGCAACAAGGTCTTCTACAACCCTTTTGGCAAGATTGATAGGAATGGCAAAACCGATTCCTACATTACCTCCATTCGTGCTTGCCAAGGCAGCATTAATACCTATAACTTCACCTTTGATGTTTAATAAAGGACCGCCACTATTGCCACTGTTGATTGCAGCATCAGTTTGAATAAAATCTTGATAAATAGGAGCATTATCACCCAAATTAAGATTAGCTCTACTGGTTGCCGAAATCACTCCCAAGGTTACTGTTCTATCCAATCCTTCACTGAAAGGATTACCAATGGCAATAGCCCATTCACCAATTTGCAGTTTGTCCGAATCACCCAAAGGAGCAACAGTTACTTTTTCATCTTCTTTAACTATAATTTTGATAACGGCAACATCAGTATTGGGGTCTAAACCCACTACCGATGCCGTATAAACTACTTTATCTGCCATCGTAACTGTAATTGTTCCTTCTCTTCCTTTTTCCACAACATGGTTATTAGTTAAAATAAATGCCTCCCGCGTATTGGGATTATATTCATAAATAAAACCGCTTCCTAAAGAAACAATAGGACGCGTCTGTTCCTGAGGAAAGTTGAAAAATTGACGGAACCAGGGATCGTTAAAAAAAGGATTAATATAATTTTGAACCGTCACTTTTGCTTCTACCCTAATCTGAACTACTGCATCGCGGACATTTTTCACTACTTCCACTACAGGATTGGGTGCACTCGGGTCAATCATATAATCTTTTGCTGTGGCACAACTCATTAGAAATATCGCCACCAGCACCAGGACTATTTGTTTCCCTATTTTCATGATTTAATCTCCTTTTACTGAATTTAGAGTTTCTTTTACTTTATACTTGTGAAAAACAAAAAACCTGCGGGAAAACCCCTTCCTCATAAAATTATAAAGACAATATAAACAGATTAGTGTTTAGCGTCAAGTGAAAAATATATCTGAGCAAGCAAACCTAAATAGAACAGTAGAAATAATTAATAAGCATATTCAGCAGTTTGATTACCGAATTCCTGTTTGCCACATAAAAGAACTAACATTCTTTAAGATCACACCTTTATTTATGGCAACAGAAATTTGTAAGCCCATTTTACCATAACTCCATTAGTGCGATTAAATATATGATCCTTAAAAACTCTTTGGTGCTTTATAATATCCATTTAATTCCCATTCTGGAGGATGAGTGGATGCTGATTAGATGATGGGAAAGTAGAAAGATAGCCAAAAAGATTATAATAAAAGCAATAAGTTTTATCATCTACTGGAAAATTGTTATGATATAGTTTTCCCATTTAAAAAGCATAAATATTTTCCTGTCTGATGTGAATTTCAGCTAAAACACCAATCTGGAGATTTTTATGCCATATAACAACCATCCTATAACAGAAAACAATGTTAACAGAGAAAAGGAGTTGGCGAAGGAAGAATTTGCCTTAACATTTTTTCCCTCTTGCCTGTTCCTAATTTATCGTATCCCAAATTAAAAATTTATTCTGTGTTGCAATAACTTAGCTTGCAATTGGCGAGACCTTTACCTGTTTTTAGACAGCGCATTGTTCCCTGCCAAGTTGATTCTTTTACGCTGCATTAACACTTCTTTAACGACTCCTTAACAAAGTTAAGGTATTGTTAAAGAATCGTTAAAGAGTCATTAAAGAAATGACTAGGCAACAGTCAGTTAGACAAAATCCACAAGGTAATTTAATAAATCAAAATGATGAACGGAGTATAGCTTCTGCCTTGTAATTTCATCAGGAAAAAACTGCTACTATTATAGGTTTACGAACTACGGGATCATCGGGTAAAGTATCTATTGCCAGCTCAATTTTTTCTCATATCTAAGCAACAAGACATTACTTTTGTCGTCATATAGTATTCATCCTGATTTTCTATTATTATGAATAAATTTAATCATTATTTATGGCTTGTCCATAAAAATGTTGTATTCTTCCACCTCTTTATTTTGGCAGTAGTAAAACGCAAGGGCGGAAATAAATTCCGCCCTTGAAGTATATTTATAAGTGTCTAAATCTTCTACTTTGCCTATTCCATCAGCAGCATTTTGCGTGTGGAAACATAGTTTCCTGCCTGCAAGCGATAGAAATAGATACCTGAAGAAAGGGTATTCCCTTTATCGTCTTTAGCGTTAAAGACAGCTTTATAATGTCCGTTCTCTTTTTCTTCGTTTACTAAAGTTCTCACCAGCTGTCCTTTCAGGTTATAGACCGCCAGAAGCACTTTGCATCTATCCTTAACAGAATAGGCAATAGTGGTTTCTGGATTGAAAGGATTGGGATAATTACCGGTTAGTTCAGTGGAAACTGCTGGCAAATATTCATCCTCATTAGCTACCGGCTCCAGCACAAAGTTTAAGGTTGTGTTTTGATTGGGGAGAACTACAACCCCGTCAACTGTTCTTGGTTGATAACCTGTTGCTGAGGCTGTTACACTATAGGTTCCTATTGCTAGAGAAAGAGAATAAGCTCCGGCAGAATTAGTTGTAGCAGAAACTCCAGCAGCAGTTACTGTGGCACCTGCAATAGGCTGATTATTCTGTTTCCGGACAAAACCAACAATATTACCCATCTGCGTCTCTTTATTCAAGATATTAGAGAAGGATGCTACAGAAGTTACATCAGCAGTATAAACAGCTTTAACAGCCCAACGGTAACTTCCGTTGGGAAGTGCAGTCCAGGCAGAATCAACTGTTGCCAGAGTAGTTATCAATTGAGTATTTAGAGGAACCCAGGTATCCGGTATTGTTTCATTACCACTAATTAAACGCCAGACCTTATAGCCCTGTAAAGACCTTCCAGTGCGTGTAGGAGCTGTATTTATATCTTTGAGAATTGGGGGAAGCTCTCTATTTCCTTTAATTGCTTCGCGGGAAGGACTTGGAGCTATTATAAAATCAGAAGAGACCTTTTCTACAGTAACTTTAGAACGAGAAGAAATCAGCTCTGAACCAGCAAATTTAACACCTTGAACCGCATTGCCAATATAGAGATTATCAATAAACCAGCAATACCAGAGGCCATCATCTGTAGGTGGATCATCTGCATGGAAAGCAATTTTGATTTGCTGCCCACCATAAACTTCCATATTCAGATAGATAGGTGAAACATAATAATTCCAGCCCCCAGTTGCTGCTGTAGCATCATACAAAACAGTCCAATTTGTGCCATTATCGGTAGAAACCTTAATGTAATAATGATCATTATAAACAGACCCACGATAAATATAGGCATCTACGCTAAGATGAGCTGATGGAGGACAATTAAATGCAGGAGTAATCAACCATTCATCCTGGTGATCATAATCCCACCACAAACCGGCTTGATAATTGCCATCAGGTGGATTTACAGGATTTCCTCCCGGATTCACAGTTCCAAATCTGCACCAGGTAGGTAAAACTCCCGGTATAACTTCCGGTCCTGTATTATTGATGATTTGAGTCCACTGCAAAGGTGGAAACACAGTTCCTTCAAAACCCTCAGTTACCTCTACAGCTGTAGGATCAGGTGCCTGCCAGGTGAGATTTACTTCAGTATAAGTATCGTTCAAAGCAGCAACAACTCCAAAAGGTGCATAGGCAACTTCATTGAGAGTTATACTGCCCATATTATAGTTAGTTGCTCCTACATTGACAGTTCCTGTGGCAGTTGTATAACCGGCAGCAATAATCGTGTATTCATATTCCTGATTGGCATATACCGCTGGAAAACTGAAAACACCTGTAGCATTGCTGGTTGTATCATAATTTTGATAACCCACTAGATATATTGAGGCACCAGCAATTCCAGCTCCGGTATCACTGGCTAAAATAGTTCCGGTTACAGAAACAGTAGGCATTGATTGCATTGTCACATTCAGGATTTCGGTCTCATCCTCCTCTATAGTAATATTGACGCTTTGGCTGATGTAACCATACTTGCTGAAGTTTACAGTGTAATCATCAGGAAGGATATTGGCAATATGATAATGACCCGCAGCGTCTGTAACCGTGCTATAATTAGTAGTAGGAATATTTACCGCTACTCCTTGTAAAGGAATATCTCCGGTAGCAACAACAGTTCCATCCAAATGTCCCACTCCACCAGGAATTACTATTAATGTTGTTTTGGGAAATTGACCGGAAACAGTTCCCGTAGTAGGTAGATTATTAGGATCATAAGTAATGGAATCACTCTGAGTCCGTCTGGAACGTCCTGTATTCGTTGCATCCGTTTGTGCTTGGAAATCATCGGTGGAGCTGTAATATTGTGTATCCATAGGACGCTGAACAAAAATAACCAGGTTTTCTCCGTTCAGATACAGATAGGGAGCAATAAAAGGAATCGTAATAATATGACTTCCGGAAGGATAATTAACAGTTCCATCAAAGACCAAGGTCATCCCGGAAATAGGAATCCAGCCATCAGACAACGAAGTTAAAGTTGTTGTTCCGATCCAAACCTTAGTAGGCATATTCGGCAGATCAGTAGTAAAATCATTATAGAACTGGATGCCAGTGATTATACCCATAAAGTTACCCATTTCGGCAGGATAGTATAGCCCTTCATAAATACTGTTTTTATAGAACATATCTACAGGCATTCGTGCTAACTGATCTCCTTGACCTATCGTTAATGAAAATACCCCGGAAGGATTTACCAGGATATTTAAGTTAGGAGTTTGGTCATTCAAATTATTCTGGTCTCCATCCAAGACCACTTTGCCGTAAATAGTCATTGCACCTTCAGTTGCGGGAGTCCAGGTAATTGGAACTTCCACAGTAACTCCCGGTGCACAAGTTATTCCTGCCGCAGTTGCAAGTTCATTTCCAGTGGCAGAAAATAGTTTAACTGAATATGTATTTTGAGAAGCCGTTCCCCAATTATGAACTGAAATATTATACAGAGCTTCTTGTCCTACGGTTGGAGTCATATTACCGGAGATAGCAGTTGCCGCAAGATCATTGGTAGGGATTATTTCTATCATAACATCATCCACATAAAGTGAGCGACCGGTTCCTCCCAGACCGTGTTTAAAGACAATATGTTTTCCTGTTCCCGTGTAAGCATTAAAGGCAACTACATATTCAGTGAGGGTAGTGGTTAAGGATATTAGTTCAGTTTCCTGATAAGTAGAAGGATCGGTAGGATTTACCATTACTCCTATAGAAATAGGATAGCCGGCACTGGAACTGCGAGCCCAGAATTTTACCCTTGTCGTATTGGTAGGAATTGCAGTTCCCAGAGGAGGAGCAATCAACATCAAAGTAGCATTGGCATCCGAAGGATTATACAGGCGAACACAATTGGGTTGACTGTGGGCATAAGTAGTAGAAGCATAAGTTGCTACTACTGCCGAAGTGGAGGTTGACTGCACAATTTTCATCCAATCCACAGGTAAATCAGGAGCTGTAACCTGATCAAAGTTTTGGGCATAAGGCAATATATTCAAAGTAGTATCAATGCAGTTTCCGGATAGTGTTACAGTGTGCGGTAAGCGTTCCCTTCTATCTGATTTACCGGAATTTAATGTAATAGTATAAGTCGTAGCCAAATTATCAGTAATAGTAATCGTGGCTGTATGATTACCAACAGCAGTAGGATTGTATCTGGCAGTGAAATTTATGGTCTCACAAAATGCAAGATTAGCAGGTAGCGTTGGTAAATTCTGCAAAGAGAACATTTCACTGCCGCTGATAGTGATACTATTAATTGTAAGAGTTCCGCCACCCGCATTTCCAATAGTAAAGTTTTGATTATTTACAGTATTAATCAAAACAGTTCCCCAGTTATAAGAAGTAGGTGCCAAACTGAAGATAGGGTCTGGTCCCGGGGAAGAGAAAAAGAGAGTTGTTTTGGGGAATTTACCGGAAAGCGTTCCCGCAGCTGATGGATTCATTGGATCGTATGTAACCGAATCCGATGTAAGCTTACGAGCTCTATTACTGCCAATCGTTTGAGCCAAAAAGTCATCGCTGGAGTTAAAGTATTGAGTATCCATAGGGCGATTGGCATAAAGGAGTAAATTGCCACCAGTATATAGATAAGGTGTCTGCAGGGGGACAGTAATAGTATTTTGACCGTTGGGGAAGTTTAGAGTTCCATCATAAACCAAAGTTAAACCATCCAAAATCCAGCCCGCAGAAAGATCCTGTAAATTGGTTGTTCCCATCCAGATTTTTACCGGTTTATCGGTTAAATTTGTAACAAAGTTATTGTAGAAAGATAGGGCAGTTATATTACCAAATAATCCGATTTCATCAGGATAGTATAGGGTTTGGAATAAACTGTTTTTGTAATAAAAATCCCAAGGTATACCATCTACCTGGCTACCATCACCAATTGTTACTGCTAAAACATCTAAGGGCATAACCGATATATTAAGAGGAGGTGTAGTATTATTATCAGGATTGGTGTCAGCAGGAAGAACTACTTTTCCAGTTAAGCTCATTGGTCCTTCAGTTGCAGGAGTCCAGGAAACAGTAACATCAAGCTCTTCACCCGCAGCAATAGCAGGGCCTGGAACGCTTGCCAGTTCTGTTTCTCCGCTCATTAGTTTTACTGTGTAGCTACCAGCTGGCTTGGCTTGAGTTCCCACATTTTCAATTCCAATTATGTAGCTGTAAGCAGTTCCCACGGAAGGTGTAGTAGAGCCGCTAATTGTATTAGCCGCAAGATCATTTCGATAGATCAGAATTCTATTGGAAAAGCCCGCAGGACCAGGTAAGTTATTAGTATAAATACCTTTCACAGCCCAGCGGTAATTTCCGTCCGGTAAAGTTCCCCAGGCAGTATCTATAAAGGTTGTATCTATAATAGTATTCGTGGTAAGTAAATTCCAGCTATCTTCATTAGTTTCGTTACCGGAAATCAATCGCCAAACCTTGTAACCATTTAGAACTCTGTTTTCAGTGCGGTTGTTATTTGTTTTTACAAAATTTCTTTGGGAGTGATTCAAAGTAAGTTCTTCAGTAATTCTGGCTGCTTCATTTTCGCTTAAACCTTTAAGGAGAGCGGGTACAACTGGAACAGCTGAATTAGCAACTCTTGTCTGAGCGGTTCCTACATAAACATCATCTATATACCAACCAGCATAATTGACGACAGTTGATGCCCACATCTGGAATTGAATCGTTACTTCAGACATACCGTCATAGGCAGAAAGGTCTATAACTCTGTGTTGCCATTGGGTTGCTGTATAATCCCAGGAAGGACCCCAAACCAAAGTTCCGTTAATAGCAACCTGACAGTAGTCAAAATTGCCAAACACATTTTCCCAGCTCCAAAAACTCAGTTGTGCGTTTGACATAGTACTGAAATTGAAGGTCTTAGTCAAATAATTGAATCCGCCTGAATTAGTGTAGTTTGTATTTATTTTAGTTCCCCACATCCCGGTTCCGGAATGGGCTGCAGGAGGCGGTGTAATATTTGCTCCAGTATAAGTAGGTGACCAGTTTGCTACATCGTAAGTATTAGTCCATTCAAAATCACCTAAAGGATTTGTCCAGTTAGAAGAAGGCACCCAGCCCCCATCGTCAATTTCAAAATCTTCCAAACCGACTCCGGTTCCTGTTGAGCCGGGAGGACGCCAAGTAAGGGTAACTTGGGTTTGAGCCGTATTTTCGGTTGCAACAATCTGAACCGGAGGTAGAGCTAATTCGCTCATAACCAAAGTGCCCATATTTACATTGGTTGTGCCAACTACCACCGTTCCTGTTAAATCTGCATAACCAATTGCCTGAATAGTATAGTTATAGGTATTCCCCGAAAGGACACCGGTGATAGTAAAATCACCATTGGCATTGGAAGTGCCTTCATAATCCAGAGGTCCATCCAAAAATATATGTGCATTGGCAATTCCTACTGTAGGTTGATCGCTACCCACAATATGTCCACTTACAGATACCGTGCTGGAAGATACTAAGCTGATGTTTTGCACCGTATTTTGGTTTTCCACAATAGTTACAGTAACGGACTGTGTTTCATAACCAAGTTTAGAAGCAGTTAAAGTGAAGTTACCAATAGGCAGATACTGGAAAGTGTATTCTCCTGTAGCAGAAGTAATACGAGTGTAAGAATAATTGGCATTACTTACTTGAATCAAAACATCGGCAACAGGAGAACCACTACTGGTAACTGTTCCGCTTAAAGAACCCATTCCCGTTACTACAAAGGTTAAAGAAGTCATCGGAAAAGTTCCGGAAAGGGTTCCTGCAGCAGAAGGATTCATCGGATCATAAGTAACTGAATCTGATACAAGTTTACGAGCACGGTTAGTCCCAATTGTCTGAGCTCTGAAATTATCACTGCTGCTAAAATACTGTGTATCCATAGGGCGGTTGGCATAGAGAACAAGATTACCACCGGTATAGAGATAAGGTGTCTGCAGAGGGACTACAATTGTATTTTCTCCACTGGGAAAGTTGAGAGTACCGTCATAAACCAGGGTTAAATCATTCAAAATCCAGCCCGCACTAAGATCCGCCAAATCCGTTGTTCCGAGCCATAGTTTTACCGGCTTATCAGTTAAATTGGTAACAAAATTATTGTAGAAAGTAACCGCGGTAATATTACCCATTACTCCAATTTCATCCTGATAATACAGGGTCTGGAACAAGCTGTTTTTATAGAAGAATTCCCAGGGAATACCTTCTGCAAGATTACCTTCGCCTATAGTTATTACAGTAGCTCCTGGAGGCATAACAGAAATATTCATAACCGGTGAATTATCGTTTATAGGATTTACATCACCGGTAAGAACAACTTTTCCATAAATGCTCATCGGTCCTTCCACAGTAGGTGTCCAGGTTACAACTACAGGAGCAGTAGCTCCAGGAGTAATTGATAGGCCGGGAACACTTGCCAATTCGGTATCGCCGCTCATTAATTTAACTGTATAGGCATTTTGGGTGTCAGTTCCCCAGTTTTTTACTGTTACTGTATAGTTTGTGGCATTGCCTACACTGGGAGTAACATTTCCAGTTACAGAAAGGGCTGCTAAATCGTTAGGAGCTATTAATTCCAAGCTAATATCATCAAGATATATAGTTCTGCTTGTTGCACCAAGTCCATGTTTGAAAGCAAAAAAGCGTCCGGTTCCAGTGTATGTAATTAAGTCAACCACATATTCTGTTAGCGTAGTAGTAAGAGCAATGTTTTGAACTTCCTGATAGGTAGCAGGATCGGTCTGATTGGTCATTGCTCCCACGGAAAGAAGATAATTAGCTCCACTGGAACGAGCCCAGAATTTAATTCTGATCGAATGAGGATCAAGAGCATCTCCTATAACCGGGGCTACTAGCATAACCGTAGCATTGGCATCAGTAGAATTATAGAGACGGACACAGTTTGGTTGGCTGTGAGCATAAGTTGTGGAAGCAAAAGTATTTACATAGGCAGTAGTTACTGTTGCTTGCACGATACTTGTCCAGTCAAAAGGTAAATTAGGAGGGGTAACAGAATCAAAGTTTTGAATATAGGGAAGGGTATTTACAATCGGTTCTCCGTGAGTAGTAAAACTCCAGACAGGACAATTTACCGCATCTCCTATTGCATTATAGGGAGTAACTTTCCAGTAGTATGTAGTGTTAAGATTCAAATCCTGAGGTGGATCATAAGTTGTAACTAAGCCCAAATCCTGATTGTTCAATATGTTTGTAGGGGGGTCATTAGTTCCCAAAGAGAGCTTAAAACCGGAAGGAGCACCTCCACCACTACTCCAATTCAAATTTACATCAGGATTAACAAGGGTGGCTCCATTGGCTGGAGAAATCAAAATTGCCGGATTGGGAGGATTGGTAATTATAAGAGGTGCCATAACAAATTGCATATTGGAACGGTTGGTAGATACAGTTCCAGTAAGGGATGTAGAAGCATCTGTAGTATCACTATGATAACGCAGGGAGCTATTGAAAGTAGTTGTAGAATAATAACAAGAGGCATTCTGAGTGTAATTTCCGGGTATAAGAGTGGTAATAATATCCACAATGAGGTTGGAAGCCCCATCCCAATTAAAGGGAGTAGTGAAAGTATGCACATTCCATCCCGTTACAGGCATAAATTCTGGTGCACTCCAAACAGTTGTATAATCCCCTACTTCAAAAGTAGTAGATAAAGTTGTTTGGGTTGTTTGTTTTAGCTTAATTGTGTAGTTCGGCATCGGACTACAATTATTTAAATTACTGACATTGAAGGCAATAGAAGTTATATTGCCAGCACCACCACCAGCATCATTCAGTTCGGATGCTAAAACTAAAAACTGCTGATGGAAATTCTTAAAATAGGTTCCGTAGGGAGTGGGGACTCCTGTAGTAGTATTAACTGCAGTTCCACTTCCGATAGAAACCAAAGTTTGAGCGGAAAGAATTCCTCCCACACTCAGCATCAGGGCAAGAATAGCTAAAAATAAGCGTTTCATAACCTTCTCCTTAAATTTGGTTATACTTTGTTGAGTAAAACACATATAGAGTAAATATAAACATTACCCCCGGCTTAAACACCGTCACACTATGACATTAAACTAAGTAAAAAAGCTTGTGAACTAATAAATTATTATCCACAAACATAAATTAATCTTTACTTACAATCATAGCAATTTTTATGCCCATTTCAATAGAAATTTACCCGGAAGATTGTATTTGAAATTTAGCTATTTTCCTGTGTTCTCTTGCCAGACAGTATGGATATCATCCAAGTTAAAACCTTTACGATAGAGAGAAGCAAAGACCTTTTCTTTTTGTTTGTTTAGAGGCAAATCGCGGTAGCGGAAAAGCAGTTTATCAAATTGTTCTTTCAGGTTTTCTTTTTCTTCCTCGGAGTTGTAGATTTCCTTTAATTTCCCTTCCCACAGTTCAGTTGGCAGATGAGTTTCTTTCAGTTTCAGGATAATTGCCCGTTTGCTTTTTTTGCGTTCCACAAGAGAAGCAATGAGGATTTGCACATAGCGTTGGTCATCAATATATTTTTTTGTCTGGAATTCTTTAAGGAGGGTATCAATCAGTTCGGCAGAATATTTCTTTCGGGCAAGGAATTGTCGGCACTGAACAGAGCTATGTTCTTGAGCGGATACATATTTCCCTAGCTGTTGTCGGGCATTTTTTTCTATTAGCGAAAGTAGTTCTTTACCTTGTTCGCCATCAATTTCACCGGCAAAAGGAAGAGGAAAATAAGTAAGGAGGATTCTATCGGGAAGAATCCCCCTTATTTCATTGTCCATTATAATCAGGGAGTTTTTATCGTGTTCAGCTTTCTTCGTTATCTTCAGGAACATCGTTTTCGGCGCTTAAATTGAAATCCTCAGGATTTATTTTTTCCTTTAGTTTGGTTTCAATTTCTTCCAGCAGTTGCGGGTTTTCCGTTAAATAGAGCTTAGTTTTATCTGCTCCCTGACCCAATTTGAGGTCATTATAAGAGAACCAGGAACCACTTTTCTTGATTATATCGTGCTGAACTGCCATTTCCAGAATGATATCCAGTTTGGAGATACCCTGACCAAAAATAATAGGAAATTCTACTGTTTTAAAGGGAGGAGCGAATTTGTTTTTCACTATTTTCACTTTAGTGCGTGCTCCAATAACCTGTGATTCGGAGCCAATATCTTTAATATTAGCACCATGCCGAACTTCTAAGCGCACGGAAGAATAGAATTTTAAAGCTACTCCTCCGGTTGTTGTTTCCGGATTCATATAAGGACCGGCACCTATTTTCATTCGGGTTTGATTAATAAAAATAACTGCTGTATTGCTTTTGGAAACGATGGCAGTTAATTTTCGCAGTGCCTGGCTCATTAACCGTGCCTGTAAACCAATATGGCTATCACCCATTTCTCCTTCAATTTCCTGTTTAGGAACCAGTGCCGCTACCGAATCAATTATTATTAAATCCACTGCAGAACTGCGAACAAGAGTTTCAGTAATTTCCAGTGCCTGTTCTCCTCCATCAGGTTGAGAAAGCAAAAGGTCATCTGTAATCACCCCTAAGTGTTTGGCATATATAGGATCAAGGGCATGTTCCACATCAATAAAGGCAACTGTGCCTCCCTGTTTTTGACATTCTGCGCCAATATGCAAAGCCAGAGTCGTTTTACCTGATGCTTCAGCACCGTAAATTTCCGTGATTCTACCTTTAGGGATTCCTCCAATTCCTAAGGCAATATCTAAGTTCAAAGCTCCTGTAGGAATTACATCTACAACCTGCTGAGGTTTATCTCCCAGGCGCATTAAAGTTCCTACACCATATTTTTTTTCCAGTTGTGAAATTGCTGTTTTTAAGGCAGCATCTTTGTTTTTATCCAGCATTTATCCTCCGGCTGTTTAGTAAATTATATTTATTTAAAACGGTATATTGCGGTCCTTCCGGAAATAATTGACTTTTAAACAGACAAAGGCAGTCAAAATCCAGAAGTTCGTGTCTTATATATCTACTCATTATTTCTCTTTCCAAAGCGGGATTTAATGATGCTTTCAGTCGTGCCAGGGTGATGTGTAATTTCATTGCTTTCTTATCAGCTTCAATTCCATAGGCGGAAAGCTCTTTCAGCAAACGCCGATTTAATTTGAAGATATCTTCATTTTCACTGGAAAGTTTCAGCCATAAAAGATGGGGTTGAAGAGCAGGAAAAAATTCCAAGCCCTCAGGACGAAAACGAAAAGCCGGTAAATCTTCCAGTTGATTATCTAAAACTTGTTCTATAATCCCTATCTCTTGTGGTTGAACATCTCCAATAAAAAGCAAAGTAAGATGCAAATTTTCCGGTTTAACCCAATTTACATAAGGTGGGGTTGCTTTAGAATATTTGTTAACTACACTTCCAAGTTCACTTTTCAATGGCTTAGGTAATTCCAGGGCTATAAAAGTGCGAATCATCATTTTCAACGCTTATATCCAATATCCAAAAGGAATTTCTTCCTATGCGTAATATCTGTATCCAGTTCAATTCCTTTGGGTGAAAAACCGTCAATAACACCTAAAATTCCACATCCCTGTCCTGTCTGAGCTAAAATAACCTCTACCGGATTCGCTGTAGCACAAAAAATATTCACTACTTCCCGACAGTCCTTAATCGCTTGCATAATATTTATAGGAAAAGCATTACGCAGAATAATCAGAAAACTGTGCCCAGCACCTAAACGAAACATATTTTCTACCGCTATTTCTATCAGTTCATTATCCGTTCCCTCTTTGCGAATTAAACAAGGACCCGAGGATTCACAAAAAGCCAAACCAAATTTGATTCCTGGAACACTTGTAACAAGTGCTTCATACAGGTCTTCCACTGTTTTTATAAAATGGCTTTGACCTAAGATTATGTTACAATCAGAGGGAAACTTGAGTGTTTCTGTAATTATTTCCATTTTGTGTTCCTCCTTTTTACTCCCGTTTTATTATTTTACCCTTAAAAAAAACAAAAAAGGAATGTCAAGGAAAAGTTTTCCTTCGCAATACCAAATTCCATTTTGCAATGTCAGCTAAAAGCAGATTAGAAAGATACATTCTTTCTTCCTCTCTTTTTCTCATAATGACCCTGTTATAAATAAGTAACGATCCTGTAACGAAACTACGGCAGTGTTACTTCAGTGTTACGGGAGTGTTACGGGGTCGTCCAAGAACTGATTGAACAATAAGTAATTACGCAACTTACTCAGGTTGGCACATTTTTTTACACCGAGAGCACTGAAAACACAGAGAAAAAGAGAAAAAATAAGATAAACAAAGAGAAAAAGAGAAAAAGAGAAAAATAAGATAAACGAAGAGAAAAAAATATCATTCTTCATTCAAAGTCAGGAGTCATTAGCGCCTTGATAACTTTCCCCTGAGAGATAACTTTTGTGGTGTATGTGCTTTATGGCGGCACTGTAAACCAATCAAAAATCAAATCTGTGTAATCTGTGTAATCTGTGAGAGATAGTCGTCACGAGTCCTCACTGCCAAACAAATTCGTAAACAGGTTAAAAGTTATTTTGGCAGTGACGACTCCTGACTTCATTCATTTTTCATTGCTCTTAGCCAGGTAAATTGAGACCTCTTAAAATGCTTTTCTTTTGTAATATAGGGAGTAAATTCCTCTGCGATGATTTCCTGAGGTGAATGTTCCACAATAATACTACCTTCATCATTCAATAGTGACTTTTCATAGATAAGTTTCAGAGTAGGATTGATCAAATTCTTGTCGTACGGTGGATCAATAAATATGATATCGTATTTATTTTCACAGGATTTCAAATATACATCCACCTTTTTTCGCCAGAGATGACAATTTTCTGAACAATCCAAATGCGTTATATTCTGTAAAATAGTACTAATTGCGGAAGGAGCAAATTCTACAAAATCAACCCAAACAGCCCCTCGTGAAAGTGTTTCCAAACCTAAAGAACCGCTTCCGGCAAAAAGGTCTAAAACCCTGGAACCTTCATAATTCTGAATAACGCTGAAAATAACTTCGCGATTGAAAGAAGTTGTAGGTCTGGTACTCATTCCGGGAACCAAAAACAGGTTTCTTTTTTTATAGATACCGGTTATAATTCTCATTTTTCGCTCATTTTTCCCTTGGGCTGTTTTCTAACCTGATTAAATTTCAATTCCAGTTGCACAGGAAAAGGATCGTAAAAAGGACAGGCAATAATAAGCACCCCATCCTTTTGTTTACATTTTTTATAACAGTTGGCGCAAAGGGAATTGATGTTCAATATAGGTTTTTGATTCATCAGGGCTGATTTTTTAAGCTTTGCATCTCCAGAAATAGCGATAATAAGTCACTCAATTTAACCTCGCTCAGTTTTTGGTCTTTATCAAACTTAACCAGCATAGCAATTAAGAAATCTTGAACATGGCATTCGCCAACATCATTTGTTTCGGAAATCAAACTTATCTGTGCCTGCTGTTCAATCTCTTCCAGTATTTCTCTTAAGGCATCAAGTTCGGATTCATCTACTAAAACCTCTTCAGGCATAACTTCACTGAAAATCAGCTCTGAACCCTGCATTTCTTCTCTTAGTTTTTCCCGTGCTTTAGCCATATTACTGAAACCCTGATGGTCCAGGATTTTTAAATAGGCAAGTTCCTCTGGTGAAAAGAGTTGCTCCAAACGGGGATCGTAATTCCTATTAGGATCGTTTAGAATACGCAGATGAAGGTCTTCTATCCTTTCCCGTAATTCCGGAGAAGGATCATTTTGACTTATTAGCTCATAGGCAGCTAATGCATCATAAAATTGATTCTGTTCTTCAAATAATCTGGCTAAGGTAAGAGTAGGTTGCCAGCTGCGTGAATTTGTCTTCATTTACTATCTCCCGATTTTTTCTTCATAGAGTCATTATTAAAGAACTTTGTTTTGTGTCAACTGCTTTCTTAGCTTAGCAGGTGAGGTGAAAAAGTGAAAAGTTATTTCAGCAGTAATGACTCCTGACTTATTTCTACTTTATAATCCCGCTATTTAACTGAATTCATTTCTTTATTATTTTCCAGAATAACAAAATCATACCTGAATTAGCTAAACACAACCTTATTTTTACCTTCGCTTTTACCTTTATACAATGCCTTATCTGCTCTATTTACAAGTTCTTTGCCATCCAGATTGTCTTGTCCATTATAGAAACTAACTCCAATAGTAATTGTAACTTTAATCAGGTTACCCCTATAGTCAATATTAAGTTCTTCAATACTTTTCCGGATACGTTCTACAACAATCATTGCTCCCTGTTCTATGGTTTCGGGAAAAAGGAACAGAAATTCTTCTCCACCCCAACGGCAAACTGAATCTGTTACCCTGATTTTCTGCAAAAAGGATTGCGTTAGTTTTACCAGGACAAAATCTCCGCAATCGTGACCATAAGTATCGTTAACCTTTTTAAAATCATCAATATCAGCAATGCCAACAGCAAAACCGCGCTTAGTTTCTAAACTGCGGTTAATTTCTTTATTCAGCATTTCTTCCATCACCCATCTGTTATAAAGTCCAGTTAGGGAATCATATTTTGCCTGTCTTTTGAGGCCTATATTGGCATTACTCAGTTCCTTATTCAAGGTTTCCAAACTCTGAAACAGTTCTCCATGAACTTTTTCGGATATAACCTGGGTATCAATATCCACAAAAATATCCAGAATGCCTATAACTTTCTCCTTATCATCAAACAAAGCAGAACTGTAAAGACTAGCCCAAAACATAGTGCCGTCCTTACGTTTATAGCGTTGCTCTTTACGCAAACTACTCACTTTTCCTATAGCAATTTTGTTCAGTTCTTGATTGATTATCTGTTGCTCTTCTACAAGAGTTATATCTTTAATATTCAGGGTCTTGGCTTCTGTTTCTGTCCAGCCCAGCGATTTACACCAGGCAGGATTTACAGCAATAAAATTACCTTGCTTATCGGTTACCGCAATAGCAATTAAGGCACTATGAAAAATCTTGGCATACAGGTCTTCTTTTAATAAAGATTTCATATCCACTTCCTTTATTTTGAATATGGTTAATTAAACAGTTACAGGCAGATAAATCCGCTCTGATATTATTACATTGCATTGATTTTTTCCCTTATTTGCTGTTTCAAATTACTTTTTATCCGATTAAGTTCTTCTTTATCAGGAATATATTGTACCTGGACAGGTTCCAGCATGGCAAACCCGCATTCTTTGGGGTCTCCTAAAAGCTGATGCAAAATTGGTATACTCTGTCCACCCCAACCATAACTTCCGAAAGCAAGACCAATTTTATTGCGGGGTGAAAGTCCTTTTAAATAATAAAGAAAAGCAGCTACAGTTGGTAAAATAGAACTGTTTATAGTAGGTGAACCTACAGCAATAAATTTGGCATCCATTACAGCGGTCATAATATCCGAAATATGATTGGTCTGCAAATTTAATAATTGAGCACTAATCCCTTCTTCTGCAAATGCTTCAGAAATTGTGTAAGCCAGTTTTTGAGTGGATTTCCACATTGTATCATAAACAATTAAAGCTTTATGAATGTCTGCCATATTATAAGCCCAATCGTGATAAGCAGAAAGGATTTCAGGAATATTTTCCGCTGTCCAGATAACTCCATGACTGGGACAAATCATATTTATATCCCAATTACTTGCCTCTTCCAAAACTTTCTGAACCTGTTTGGAATAGGGCAGAATTATATTGGCATAATACTTTTTTGCTTCTTCCAGCACAATTCCTGCAGGAAGGTCTTTGGCAAAGCGTTCATTAGAGGCAATATGCTGACCAAAACCATCGTTGGAAAACAGGATTTTCTCTTCAGGACAATAAGTAAATTGATTATCTGGCCAATGCACCATCGGGGTAGTTAAAAAAGTTAAAGTCCTTTTCCCGATTTTGATGGTATCTCCGCTTTTAATTTCTCTAAAATTCCAGTCCTGCTTAAAATGCCTTTTCTGAGCTTTTATTCCGTTAGCATTAGTGTATAATTCAGCATTCGGAATTATTTTAATTAGTTCCGGTAAGCCACCGCTGTGATCCATTTCTGTATGATTTTGGATTAAAACATCAATCTTGGAGGGCTCAATTACATCACTTATCCGGGCAAGCATTTCCTCAAACAGATAACTCTTTACATTATCAATAAGAGTAACCTTTTCATCTATAATCAAATAGGCATTATAAGTGCTGCCCCGTTGAGTTATATATCCATGAAAATTACGCAAATCCCAATCAATAACTCCAACCCAATATACATTTTCTCTTAATTTGATGGCTTTCATAGCTCTTTCTATCTCCTTCTTTTATTCGGAAAAACGACATCAACCTTCCGGAAAAACGACGTCCCCGTCGTTTAAAAATACCGGAAAAACGACATCCCTGTCGTTTATCTAGAGTTCCATTTACTTACTTATATTATATTCTAAATAGAGAGTCAGGTCAAGTATATTTTTATTTTTGGCATATTGGGCAATAAAATGTAGAACGCCCTCCTTGTTTCAGTCGTAATATATTGTGTCCTAAAGGACATAACTGCTTTTTGTAGACCTGCAGGAAGTTTTGAAAACTACCTGGTTTATCATCAATTCTACGGTAGTCCGAAATACTTGTTCCGCCTTTATTTATAGCTTCTGTAAGGACTTCCCTTGTCCGTTGAATTATTTCCACAATTTTCTTTTGCTTTATTTTATGCGCTGGTTTCGCTGGGTTTATTCCTGCCCTATAGAGAATTTCACAAACATAGATATTTCCCAATCCAGCAATAATTCTCTGGTCCATTAAAACAATCTTTACAGGTGCTTTTTTACCTTTTAGTTTTTCTTTTAAGGCATTGGCAGTAAAGTTATCGCTAAATGGTTCTAGTCCTAAAGGCGGCAGATAGTTATCTATGTTTTTTTGTTCGCAGATAACTATTTTTCCGAAAGTGCGTATATCCATAAAATGCAGAACTTTCCCTTCTTCCAGGATTATTCTGGCTCTTTCATATTTTAAGGGTTCACGGCAGAAGTTATCATAAATCAGCTTACCTGTCATCCGCAAATGGATTATTAGAGCATTATCCTTTTCCAGCGTTATAATAATATATTTCCCGCGGCGTTTTATGTCCCAAACCCTGGCTGGAAAGGGATTTGCTTTCAGCAGTTCATCTGCAATCACCGTCCCCGGATAATAGCAATCAACACTCTGCATTATTTTCCCTTTCAATACTTTTTCCAAATCGTTGATAATGCTTTGAACTTCAGGCAATTCGGGCAATTCTTATCTCCTTTTTTATTTATGAAATCAGTGTAATATTAGAGAGCTAATCTTTTTTCTCAGCCGGATAGTCCTCTGCAATAATTTTTAGGGACAAAGAATCATCCACTTCGGGTTTTAAGGGTTGAAGGAAGACCTTTGTTTGATTTTCCGAAACCCGATATCCAAACTGCAACCAGATATCTGAAACAGGAAAAATACCACTATATTTTCCCGACTCCAGATGTTCAAAATTATTATTTAAGGGATAGAATGCTCCATCAGCATAACTGCAAAGAGTTAGTTGTTCTTCTTTAACCTCAATTGGAGTTCCCTTATCATCTTTGATTTGTAAAGTTAGTTCAAAGGTATTGGTTTTGTTATCTTTGGACAGGTCTTCCCAAGTGCATTTTACCACATTCACATATTGCCAGTCACCATCAATGAACACGGAAACCAAATTCGGAATACGCGAAAATTCAGAAGGATAGCCATTAGCCCTCAAAATACAAACAGCCATAATTTTATACTGCACTGCAGTTAAGCTCTTATGTTGAAGCATAATATGCAAAGGGAGAAGTCCGCTTAATGCCTTTTTGGAGTTTATTTTGTATTTTTTTTTCAATCGGGAAAGCACTTTTATAACTCCCTCCCGATTATGGGGAAATTGATAACGAAATGATTCCGGATAGAGTTGTGCTTTACCTTTTTTATAGTTTACCGGTTTGGGCAGGTCTTCATAGTAAACCGCAGGAGAGAATAAGCTCATAACATATTCTTCATCCATCTCCGGTTTATACATTTTTAGCCAATTCTCATAAAGGGCTTCCAGCAGTTCTGCCTTTGCCTGCCATAAAAGTTTGGGATCACCTTCCAACAGGAACTGCAGAAAATTGCTGTCGGGATTAGGATTCCGCTGATAAAATTGCCAAAAAGAAGAATAATTTCCTCTGCAGGCAAGAGCAACTTTTATTACCAGGGAATCATCTGTAGTTTTTGTTTTCAGTGCTTCTTTTTCCCATATCTTTTGTTTTTCCTGCCAGCGTTGTTTTTCCGAATTAACAGCATTATTATATTCCTCGGGTTGGGTTTTGCTTTCTCCTGAAACTTTAGGATATTCCAAAGTTGACCACCCCCCGGCAAAATCAGTGTTGTCCAGGATTATCGTTTGTTCTATTGTTTTTTCCTCATTGGAAGGAATCAAAACGAGAGCTTTACCTTCTTTAGTATAAACTGAAAGATAAAAAGCACCCCTACCTGTAGTAAATTCCAGATAGCCATTTTTATCGGTAGTCAAATTAATTAAAGATCTTAGTGAACCCCAGTTGAAGACCATTGGAATAACATTAGCATTAGGTATGGGCACATTATTTTTATTTAAAACCTTTATTTTCACTATCCGACTTCTCTCTTTAGTATAATTTGCAGTAGAATTGATTACCGCATCATATTTACCTTTAATTAAAACCTCATCTTTCCAGGTTGTTAAAGTTCCGTCTGCTAAAATCAGCACTGTTTTATCCACTAAATCACTGAACCAGGTATTATCCGGAAACCAAGCCATATCCATATCTCCTGTATAATGCCATTCACCATCCAAATAAATTTCCGTCCAGGCATGATTATTATCTGTATGAGCCCACCAGGGAGTGTAGGCAGGACGAGCAGGAAGTCCTATTGTTCGGCAGGCAGAAACAAGTAAAATCTGCATTTCTTCACAGCGTCCGATTAAGGATTTTTGCACTATATCCACAGGACTTTGATCTCTTCCGGAGGTCTGTTGAAATTGAATCCGGGAAACACACCAGAGAGTTACAGCATGATATTTTTCCAGATCCGTATTGGTCGTATTGATTATATTTTGCAGACCGTCTTTCAATAATATGTTCCTATAAGCTGTAAGTGGTTCATCAGAAACGGTTTGTTTAGCTACATAGGAAAGGAAAAAATCTACAGGATAATTCAGTCCTTTTTTATTCAGCAGAGCACATATTGTTGTATAATTGCTTTTTATATCTTCAGGATTGGCTTCTGCCAAATTACTGTCACTTTCGTAAGCAAGTAAATAGTTCATCAAAATATCAGGATATTGTTTCAGCAGGTCTTTGTATTGCTGTTTTTGCTCTAAAGTTAAATGTTTCAGATTGTTTTTAGCTTTTGCAGAAAGTTCTTTATAAAGTTCCGGATTTTGGGAACGGCTAAATTCTGCAGGAAGAGCAAACAACAGAATTGTGGCTATTAACAGCACAGTTACTAATAATGCTTTTTTCACCTATTACCCCTTTTGTTTTTCTTTATGGGCATTATCTTCTTTTTATAGATAAACTACAACAAAATTAAACGAAAGCAAGAAAAAGCTGAGAAATGAAGAATGAACTTAAAATAACTAAATTAACCAGATTAACAGAATTTATATGCTTAAGAATTATAATGCTACAAAATCCGTGTTATATGTATAATCCGTGTTGCTACCAAGTCGTCATTAGTTATTTACACCATTAAGACATTAAAAGGGATTTGGTTTTGATAGCGTAAATATCTCCTGATTTAATTCCTTCTTCCTTCTTCATTTCTTTATCAGTTCTTTCAATATAGCCAGTGCTTCTTCCTTTGCACCTATACCGTTTTCCGCTACAGGACCCACGCAGGCAGGACAGCCATTTTCACAAGCACAACCTTGAATTCTATCTATTCCTGCATACAAAAGTTGATTATGCAGTTCATACAATTTCCGGCTGAGACCTATTCCCCCAGGAAAATTATCATAAATAACAATTACAGGATTGCCAAGTGCCAGGGGGGATTTATCTTCACTATGCACTCCTAAATCCTGAGGTGCGCACATTACAAAAAAAGGTGCCAAATTACCAAGCAGATAAGCTAAGGCAGATAAACCGCTTTGAATATGCACTCTTGTTTCTGCCAAACGGTGACAGCGTGGACACAAAGCAACAAGATTATCCGGCTCATTGGCTTCGTCAGGGTCTTCAAAACGCCGAAAAGGAATTATATGATGAACTTCCAAATCCCCTGTAGCTCCACAATTCCGGCAGTGATAATTATCTCGCTGGCGGATTTGTTCACTTCTTTCTTCCCACTTACTACCATAATCATTTTTATCGTTATTCCACAAACCCTGCTCCCGTATTCTTTCCACCGTTTCTTCCGAAAGGGAAATCCAATATGACAGGGTCTGCATTATTTCGGGTGGCAGGTCCAGTTCCTCCTGTTCCAAAACTTCCATTGTCCAAAATCGCAAGCGTTTAAAGCCGGTTATAGTTCTGGTAACTGTCACTTCCCCAAAGTGTTTTCGTCCTCCTGTAACATTTTCTAAACGCAATAACTTGTTCAAGGATATTTCAGTGAATTGTGTCGCCTGCGTGTAATAATTTACCTGAACGGGCTCTAAAATCACTTTTTTCTGTTCCGTATTCAGTTCTTTAACTATCCAGGTTTCACCCTGATGAAGGTAAATAGCCTTAGGATGTGTCATCCATTTTACACTTCCGGAATCTACCCAACCGACTAATTCGTCATCTGCCAGAATTTGAAATTGATTTCCCGCATTGCGTAAAGAAACATCTCCGGCAGGATATTTTCCGCTCAAACCAATATAGCGGTTACCGATATGTTTTATTAATCCCTCATCTACAAGGGCAAAGAGGTGACCTTGAATTTCCGCAAAACTTAAAGCACCAAAATTTTCTCCCTCTTTCAAAGCCATTTCACTGATGGCACAAAGCAGTTGCAGGCGTAAAATTTCGCTGTTATCGGGGTTTATTAATGCCTGTTCAGGATTGTTTTCAAAAATATATTCGGGATGCTGACAAATATATTGGTCTAAAGGATTTCCGCTTGCTTCTAAAATACATAGAGACAGATTTCCTTTTCTTCCTGCTCTACCAGCTTCTTGTCTGGTGGCACAAATTGTTCCAGGATAGCCATTTATAAGGATAACATCCAGACCTCCGATATCAATTCCCAGCTCTAAAGCATTGGTAGAAATAACTAAACCGATTTTACCTGAGCGCAAATCATTTTCCACTTTTCTGCGTTCTTCAGCTAAATAACCACTTCTGTAACTGCGGACTTTATCTGCCAATTTCTGATCCTCAGTTAAATAACGAAAAATGAGTTCTACACTGCGTCGGCTGCCTGTAAAAAGAAGCCCCTGTAAATTTGTTTGTAAAAAGCTTTTGGCAATACTGCTTATTTCCTGGGTAGAACTTCTCCGGATGCCTAAAGCGGGCTCAATAACAGGTGGATTGCAAATATAAAAATGCCTTTCTCCTTTAGGAGAGCCATCTTTATCTATCAACACAACCGGCTCTTCAATAAGGGTTTCGGCAAGTTCACGCGCATTGGCTAAAGTAGCGGAAGTGAAAATAAACTGCGGTTTTTGACCATAAACAGCGGCAATGCGTTTCAAACGCCTGATTACATTTGCCGTATGCGAACCGAAAACTCCCCGATAAATATGCACTTCATCAATTATCACATAAACCAGTCGGGAGAAAAATGCACTCCACAAAGTATGATTCGGTAAAATACCCAAATGCAACATATCAGGATTGGTAAATAGAATATTTGCCTGTTTCCGCAGTTTTCCCCGTAAATCCGTTGCCGTATCGCCATCGTAAATACCATTTATTATTGCCGGCATAGCAGAATTTTGTCTGTTCAGCTCTTTACAAAGTGCCTGCATTTTCTGTGCCTGATCCTGTGCCAATGCCTTTGTAGGAAAAAGAAGTAAAGCTCTACTTTGCGGATTTTGCACTATTTTGTTTAAAATAACTGACTGATAAACCAAACTTTTCCCGCTGGCAACCCCGGCACTTACAACAACATTTTTCCCTGCTAAAAGAGCTTTAATTGCCTCTGCCTGATGAAGATAGAGCTTTTCTATCCCGCTTTTTTTCAGTAAATTTTGCACCGGCGGTAACAGACCCTCAGGATACAAAACTGTTTGCGCCTCTTTTGCGGGTTCTATGTTTTCAGCTACAATTGTAGAAGAAAAACGCTTTTCCTGCTTAAAAGCACTAATAAAGTCCTCAATTTGTGTCTTTTTTTGTTTCACTGCTTCCTTTTTCCTCAAGCTCCTTTTAGATACATACCTTATTTGCACTCTACCGCTTACGGTCAAGCACTATTTTTTAATTTACATCAGCTTGTTTTATAAGCTGTTATCCTTTTTTTTCATCCCTTCCTTAATTGCATTACCTACTCATTGCCTACCCATTACGGATGGCATCCGTAATGAGTCCGTATTGCGTAAGCAATTCTTCTTGGAAAGATGTAGCCGGAGGACGCCGCTCCTCCACTTTTTTTCTCTCACAGATTACACAGATAACACAGATTTTATTTTATAAATAAGGATTTCTTGATTTAAGGATTTCAGGATTTAAGGATTTCAGGATTTCAAGATTTCAGGATTTAGAGGATAAATTTAGCAGTTGATGTCCCTGCTAACAAAAACACCGGAAGGTTGACCTCCTGGTCAACCATAAAACGACAAGGACGTCGTTTTTCCGGAAGAAAAAATAACTTGACAGGATATTTAAGCTAAATATAGTAGTAAAAAATCTATAGGAGAAAAAAATGCGAATAACAACATTTATTTGGGTGTTGCTATGTGTTTTGTTGTTTTTAACTGCTTGTGATGAAGACCTGCTAAAACCGGCTGATTATATTCCGGATAATGCCAATCGCGAGCCCTTGTTTCGTCGTTCACTTTTAATGGATGCAAACGGAAATTGCTATACCGGCTATCGTAATTTCAATATCCGCCCTGATAAAGTTAAACTGGAATGGGATATTGCCACAGATAACAATTTTTTGTCCTATTATTTATATCGGGAAAATTCACTACTAACAACTATCAAAGACAGTTCTGTTAATACTTATACTGATTCTCTTCTAACTCCTGATACAAAATATCATTATACAATAGCCACTCAAGTGAGAACTGGTTTAAGTAAATCAGATACATTAACGGTAAAAACTGCTTCCAGTCAGCCACCGGAAGTTTCTTACCGGGTAAATAACGACTTTAATGTTATCCTGCAATGGAAAGATAAAAGCGATATTCCAGGCAATTTTAAGATTTTTAAGGATGATGCACTAATTAGTGAAGTTAATGAAATCACCCCAACAGATTATGAACATATTTACACTTTCAATGATACTAATACGATCCAATACAATTATTATACTTATCAAATTAAAAAAGTAGGGGTTCAAGATTCAACTTCTCTATCTGCACCCGTAATTGTTTATGTAAATTACTCTATGGTTCCTCTCATTTTGAATTCTCTTAATCAAATACCTGGAACTACTAATGTCGTTTTGGATTGGACAGATACCTGCACTGGTGAAACCGGTTTTAGAATCTACAGGAAAGAATCAACTACAACTAATTTTTCACTAATTAAAACTATTAACGAAAGTAATGTAACTCAATATATTGATACAGATCCTCATGAAATTGGTAAAATCTATGATTATTATGTAACAGCTATAGATGCAGAGAGTAGTCCCATAATTGAGACAGCTCCCTCTAATATTCTTTCTATAACTATTGTTGAAAATTTACAAGCTGAATGGAAGATAGCCCTTAAGGATTCTTACGGAGACGGATGGGATGATGGATATGTAATTCTATATATCAATGGTAATCCCATATTTGACTACTTAACTTTGTCTAATGGAAGCGGACCTGACTATCATACTTTTACAGTAACAGATGGTGACCAGATAGATATTGATTATAATCCTGGCTATTGGCCTAATGAAAATTATTATGCTATATTAGATCAGAATTACAATATTGTAGCTGAATCAGGTGGAACTTGGGATTATCCTGGAGGAAGCTTCCCTGGTGATTTATCCATAACTGTTGATTTAGGAGGAGGCAAAGCTGGAAAAAAATCTGTTGCCCAAATAGGAGGTGAAAAATGAGAAAGACATTATTGCTCCTAATCTTTGTAATCAGTATCGTGTTTTGCTTTGCTCAGGAATTCAATTCCTTCCGTTATCTTTCTACCAGCGGTGCATTAGATGGTGATGTGGAATATGCTTTTGACCCACTTGATTTAAATTATTTGAGTGGAACACGGCTCTATAGTGGTTTAAGCAATTTCAGCGGTAATGATAATATCTTTATGAATAGTGGAGATAACTACCTTCTCTTGGGTACTTCTACTGATAAGACATTTCTGAAAAAACTGAAAGCCGCTCTACTTTTCAAATATTATGATAATGAAGAACCCCTTACAATAAATTGCTATCCCAATCCTTATGATGAATATCCCACAACTGACTGGGGCAGAGTTGAATATACCTGGCAAAATTACTCCGATACGAATGGTAATGAACTCTATGACAATTATGAATATGTTCACCAGAAATATGAAAATGTGGATAAAAACAAGGGCACTGATTTCTCTCTTGTCCTTTCTCATCCAATGGGCGAAAAGAGTGTTCTGGGCTATAAACTATGTTATCTTTATTCACGAGAAAGCAATACTTATGCTCAGGATGATATTCTTTCTCTACTTTCAAGTGCTCCTACTTTAGAATATACAAGCACTACTTACACCCTTCCCGAAATGGACCCAACTGTAGAAGAAGAAACTTCCTCTTCAAATATTCTGGGTGATTTTGATACTAAGGATACTAATTCCACTTTCCGTAATCAACTGGGATATCTAACCAAATTAAATGCCTGGGAATTTTCCGGAACCTTTACTTTGGATTATTTGAATAATTGCCTTGAAACGGAGGACTCTGCTTCAGAAGTAACCATCTATAATTCTGACATTTCAGATAAGGCAAACGCCTACAGAAAAAATACTAATGAAGAAAATGGTATGTTTAATCAAATTAATGGTCGCATTCGTTATTTTCTGGTCTCTGATGATGATCCTTTTCATACTGGCTATATAAGTTGCGGTCTCGGTTTCGGTTTGAAAAATCTGAATGTGAAACAAAAGGAATTATACAATGAGAATGAAGAGGATCCATATTACTACAGCAGCAAAAACTTCTCTGCCTCAGGCGATTTAACAGGTATTAACTTCTCAGCTAATACCCGGCTAAACTATCCTCTTAACAATAAAACCTTTATTGGCACAGGTTTGTTCTATACCCTGCAAAATGATGACCTTAAAGGAGATTATACTTACCAGATTTCAACAAAGGCTTCCTTTTTTAATTATGACGGAAGCTGGAATTATACTATAAATCAAATATCCAAATCAGCAGGTAAAGTAGAACAGGAAGAAACTGTTAAAATATTCCGTGCTCCTGTAGGTCTGGAATACTGGTTTACAAACAATATGAAATGGGCTATGCGCTTTGGCACTATTTTCACTCATACTGTAGAAATATTCAAGGAAAGTTTCGCTCCTAACTTGATTGAGCCAACCCTGACTGAATGTACCTATGCTAATGGAGAAACTGCCTCACAACTTAACGATAATACTTCCTTGAAAGAAAGTCATAGCACAAAATATTCTACTTCAAAAACGGACTTCAGCTACGGAATTTGTTTCAAAGCAAATGATAATTTACAAATTGACCTGCTGACTATGTTTGATAATAATGATTTGGAACTTTGGAATACTAACTTCCTCCGTAACCTGAAATTGTCCTTTACTGTTATCTTTCAATAAACAATATCCTTTTCCCTTCCGGGGGCGGTTTTTTCCCGCCCCCTTTTTTTATATCCCGGAAATGCTGTTCATTATAAAAGTTTAGCCGGAGGACGCCGTTCCTCCGCTTTTTTTCCTCTCACAGATTACACTGATAACACAGATTTTATTTTAGAAATTAGGATTTCAGGATTTAGAGGATAAATTTAGCAGTTGATGTCCCTGCTAACAAAAACACCGGAAGGTTGACCTCCTGGTCAACCATAAAAGTCAGGAGTCATTTGCGCCTTGATAACTTTCCCCTGGGAGATAACTTTTGTGGCGCATATGACTCATGACGGCACTGTAGACCAATCAAAAATCAAATCTGTGTAATCTAAAAGTCAGGAGTCATTTGCGCCTTGATAACTTTCCCCTGAGAGATAACTTTTGTGGCGCATATGACTCATGACGGCACTGTATACCAATCAAAAATCAAATCTGTGTAATCTGTGTGAAAAAAATGTACTGGTAATTAAAAAAATCAAATCTGTGTAATCTGTGTAATCTGTGAGAGATAGTCGTCACGAGTCCTCACTGCCAAACGAATTAGTTCATAGCGTAAAAATTATTTCGGCAGTGACGACTCCTGACTTTTCCGGAAGGTTGACCTCCTGGTCAACCAAAAACACCGGAAGGTTGACCTCCTGGTCAACCATAATAAAACGACGGGGACGTCGTTTTTCCGACTGCAGGGCAATTAGATTACCTCCGCCAAAATTAAAAAAGTGGTGGGTGATACTGGATTCGAACCAGTGACCTCTACGATGTGAACGTAGCGCTCTAACCAGCTGAGCTAATCACCCTATAAAAAAATAAGTCATATATTATATCAGGGGGGTTCCCAAAAAGACAAAACAATAAGCTAAACTCATAACTATCAGTAAAAAAAGAAAGTGGTGGGAGATACTGGATTCGAACCAGTGACCTCTACGATGTCAACGTAGCGCTCTAACCAACTGAGCTAATCACCCACTGCAAGGTCAAATTTCTTAAAAGGTTATTTTTGTCAAGCTCCGAATTGTCTGCAAGAGCAAAAAAACTGTATTATGTCTGTTACTTCAAGAGCAAAAAGCGTCCTGCTTGATTATAGCTGTTTTGCAAGCGATAAAAATAAACACCATTGGGAAGAGAAGTTTTGGGAACAAAACTGATTTCATTTATACCATTATGAAGATCAATAGTGGTAATGCACTGCACTTTTTGTCCTTTCACATTATAAATATCTATAGTTGCAGAAGCGTTATTTTTAGGAGAAAAAAGACGAAAGACCGCACTACCGGAAACGGGATTGGGATATAATCCATTAACCTGTAAAGCCACAGGGCTATTGGTTTCATCTATCACAGGGGTGCCAACAGAATAACGAAAAGGGATACTGTAACTACCAATATTGGGACTGCTGACGATAAAGCGAAAATCCACAGTGGCAGGGGAGCCAATTGTTAAATTCAAATGAAAGGATATTGCCTCACCCGCAGCCATAGAAAACGGGCGGTCAATACTTCCCGGATAGCAGTTTCCTGTTTCATCACAATAATTCAAATACCAGTCCGCAGGTGCATTATCTGATTCCAGGCGCATAGTGTAATTTTCTGCTGCTCCAAGATTGAAGAACCATAAAGGAGAAGAAAGGTAAGTAGTATCTGCATCTCCTTGTATAGAAGGATTCCAGTCCATTGCAACCCGAAAATTATACTCAGGCAAAGGAAGTGAGGAAACACATTGAACTATTTTTTTATCTGATATCTGCAGAAAAACAATTCCCCACAAGTTACTAACCACCCAGGAAGGATTTATGCTGAAAGTTTTATTGTAATTATATGTATCTCCATAACCCGATAAAGAAACATTATCATCATAAAGAATACCTCTTACAATATGGTCTTCCTCTCCCACATTATCTTCTAGCAGATAATATACAAGACGGGCATCGGAAATTGTTACATCTGGTGAAATCATTATTACAGACCCGCTTACCAACCCCCTCTCAAAGCTGAAATTAGTCGGCACAATTTTTATCGGGGAAGCAGAATAGCGGGTTAAAGCAAGAGCGCTAAGATAATCGGTTCCGTCTGCAGTTCCTTCTCCTATTCCTTCCAGAGATACTATGCCGTTGAAAATTACATTGGGTAGACCTATAACATTGTAGTAAGAAAATCTTTCTTCTATTATAGCATTGCTGAGTTCTCCGCTGGTTGTAAATAACCTGGCACTGATAAATTCACTGTTATTGGTGGCTGAATGAACTTCCTGCAAACCCTGCCAGGCAAGAGGACAATTCATACACCAGGTAGCCCCGAAATCTTCTGCTAAAGTTGTTACAGGCATATAGGCCGGCTGTCCAAAAAGAATACTGCAAGCCAATAGAGCAAATATCAGATAAATGTATTTCATTTTCATCTCCTCGTCTTTTTATATAATAACTGATTACGGGAAGGTAACAACAAAATATTCGCCTTCCCGTCAGGAATTCTAACTGCTAAATAAATCTGCGGAATCTGCGGGAAATATTCTTTTTAAAAGCGGGTGTTAAGTTCAACGCGTAAACCTTCAAAGGGAGCAACATAACGGCAAATACCATTCCGGCAAACTTTTCCGCCTGCTTCTTTTCCGCCAAAAAGGATGATGTCACTATGTTCAAAAAGCGGGAATTTTATTTGAGCAGAAGCCCAATAGCGGCTATCAAAAATCTCGCTGATTTCTTCCCAGTTGCTTTGTGCACATAAAGAAAGGGAAAGTTTTTTAAATGTAAAATCCGTTTGCAGCTTTGGTTCATAATGTTCACTTTCCGCTTCCTGTCTTTGTTTGGAGACCTTTTTATATTCCGCTTGAATTTGCACCGGGATTTTTAGCCAAGTAAAGTTTGTTTGCAGAGCAGGAATTAAATCCTGTTGCCAGGAATTGCTGCTCTCATCCACTTTTTCAATATGGCTGTAAGAAGTAAGCAGGGAAAAGGAATTTCCCGAATATTCCAAAGCAAAAAAGGCATCGTTCATTTTCTTGATTTTTTCGCTATTGAATGCTTCAGCATAGTCCGCAGTAAAATTAAGGCCATCCGTAAAAGAAACAGTTCCAAAGACCTGCCAACCAATTTCATCTTCTCCTGTAGCAGAAGCATCGGAAAGGGTCTCATTATGGTAATTTGCTGTTGGCAGATCATTTAAGCGATATTGAAACTTATCATACTGCTTATAAGCGCCCCCTAAAGTAACGGGACCAAAGTAATAACTGCCATTCACATAAATTGCCTTTCCGTTTTTTGTGTCAATGCCGGGTTGATGATAAAGTTTGCTAACTGCTGTCTCTGCTTGCAAATCAATATATTCAGTAGCATAATTTAATCTACCGGCAAAAACGGTCCTCTGATTATAGATATTAGTGGTAAGCAAATTGCGGAAAGCCATTGCGGATGCGCCTAAGGAAATTCCTTGGAAATTGGGACTTTGCAAATCGGTACCATAAGCCAAATCATATTTTCCGTTAATAGCAGGATTTTCTATAGCGCCGTAAATTGCTTTGAGCTTAAAAGCGTCGTTATAGCTGAATAAAAAACTCTCCAAACGGTTATCTATATCAAACTCCAGGTCTTTATAACTGCGAAAAACAATACCGTTGCCAAAACTTTCTTCTGTTATTCCGGTATATATTTTCCAGGCATCTTTTTCGTAAGAAGCATACAATTCCTGCCACCCAAGTTCTAAACGGTTGCTATCTAGTTCATCCAAAAGTTCTGTTTGTTCTGTGGAATATTTGGGCAGTTCAGCAATAAATTTCATTCCAAAGCTGAAATTCCTGTAGGCAAGGTTGAAACCGAATGTATCGTTAAAATAGGTATGCAAAGAGTCCTCAACGGTGCGATAGATGAATTTTGCCTCATTGGAACCGTTTACAAAAAGGACATTTTGAGCACTAAGCAAAGTAAAGCTGATTAACAGCAATAAAAGCAGAGTATGTTTCATTCTCTATTCCACCATTTATGTTATTCTCTCACAGATTACACTGATTTCACAGATATAGATTTAGAAACGAGGATTTCAGGATTGTTGGGCTTTATATAGGTCGCAGAAATCACCGGTTCTTAATCTATATAATCTGTATGAAATTATTTCCTTATTCTGCTTCGGTTTTATGTCCCAGTAAATTACGGATATGCATTTCATATTCATTTTCCACACCTGGTTCATAGCCAATATGGGAATAGACAATTTCACCTTGTTTATTTAAAATAAAAGTATGCGGAGGGTTTGTCACTCCCATTTTTTTAGCTAAGGTCTTTTCGGAATCAAACAGAGTTATAAACTTATAGTTCTTGCTTTTCAGATAGTTTTTTGCCTTAGGCAGATTTTTGGGAGCATCAATAGAAATCATCACAACGGTAAGCGAATCATACTTTTCAGCCAAATTATTTAATTGCGGCATAGCATCTTTACAGGGTTGGCAGTAGTCCGCCCAAAAATCAATAATAACAGGTCCTTTTCCTAATAGTTCCTGCAAAGCAACATTTTTTCCTGCTGCATCAGGTAGTTTGAAATCAGGCATCACTTCTGCAAAAATAGAAGAAACCATAAGTATCAGGATCAAGCAGGTAATCAGCTTTTTCATCGTGAACCTCCTTTTTTAACTGTAAGGGGAAATTGTAAGCCACTATAAATTGTAGCGTTATTGGCAAAGGTCGCAGGTGTTTTTTGGGCAAAAACAACTAAAGCGGCATCCTCAGGAATTGTAACATTAGCATCAAATTCAAAGGCAACAGCATAACTTAAATCCACAGCGCTTATATCAATTCGTTTTCTGCCTATTACTACATTAGTAAGGAAATCTCCTTCAGCATTTACTGCCGTGGAAACAAGATCAATAACTGCCAGATTCAGAATCAATTCTGCCTGATTGAAAGATACAGATAAAGGGGTAAGTTTTACGCTACCGGAGATGTTTTTTCCTTCTACGGTAGCATTTATTACCCTGTAATCCATCTGACTTAAGGAGTCCAATTCACTTTGCACGGTAGGAAGATATTGGTCTAAAATATCCTGATTTCCTCCAGCCAGTTTATGTTTTCCCTGGATAATAGAAACGGGAGCACTAAAAGCATTATAATAAGCATAAAGAGGATCGGTGAAAGCAACGGGACCGGAAAGCTGATGCGTTAAATAGATAAAGTCATCACCAAATTGAGAGCTTAAATTATGCAAAACATCCTCTACCGCAGGACAATAACTACAGCCCACATTGGTAACATATTCCACAATCACTTTTTGAGTAGGCGCAGAAGGATCACAGCCACATTGATTTCCCCGCAGCAGCCATTTTCCGTTTTCTTTCCTTAAGCGTTCTCCTGTGTATAAACTATCAGCAATAACTGTTTTGTTTTCATCACTAATAGTTAATCGCCAATTTGCCAAAGCATTGGTCTCATTTTGCAAAGTGGCTGTAATAAAAGAAACCTGAATAACGGGATTGCTTAGAGGGGAAAGTATACTTTGCAGCTTTGCCTCCCACTCACTTTTAGTGATGCCAAAGTGTTTATAGTCCTCAGCATAAAAAGCCATTACGGATGATAAATCTTCAGGATCAGCATTATTAAACGCTTCCTGCAAGGGACTGAAAAGTTCTTCCTGAAAATCCACCTGCTCCAGTGGCTGAAAAGAATGGTCAAAGCGGTCACAGGAAAAAATTCCCAAAAGCACAATTATTAACAGGACATAAACGATTTTCTTCATCTTTTTCCCTAAATTTATCTATTCGGCTTTAGCAGGAATTTTATTAAGAACATTTATTACCTCGTCTTGGGAAAGTAGTTCGCTAAAAATATAGGGTTCTTCTCCCGGAATATATAAAGCATTAAAAGGAACGCCTGCTCTTCCGTGTTTTTTTATCCAAGCAAGCAGGGTTTCATCTTTTTTGGTGAAATCGCCTTTTAACAACAAAACATTTTTCTTCTTAAATTCCTGCATCATCGTATCCGTAAAAAGAACTGTCTTTTCATTTGTCATACAATTTTTACACCAGGCAGCCCCGATGTCCAGAAAAACCGCTCTACCTTCTTTCAATGCTTTATTTAACATATCTTCATTAAAAATATACCAGCCCTCTGGAGTATTGGGAGCGGGAATAAGTTCTCCACTTTTACTTTGAATTTCTATCTTTTCAGTTTTGGTAAAAGGGAGATAATTGACAGCTGCAAAGATAATTAACACAAGCGGAATAATAGTAAAAAGCCACTGTGTTAGTTTGCTGTTTTCCACTTTTACAAATCTGCCATACAACCAGGTAGAAAAACCAAGGATAACCAAAAACCACAAAACCTTTAGTAGATATTCACCATCGGTTAACAACAGCAAGGTTTTCAGCTGAGTGTAAACAATAATAAGCAAAACAAAGCCCATCACTTCTTTGAAAATAATCATCCAATTACCAGGTTTGGGAATAATTTTCAGCGCCTTCGGGAAAAAACCAATCAGTAAAAAAGGAAATGCAAAACCAAGACCTATAGTGAGAAAGAAAATCAGCATTAAAACAGGTGGCAAAGCCAAAGCAAAAGGCAAAGCAGCCCCTAAAAAAGGTCCGGTACAGGAAATAGCCATCAAAAAAGCAAAAATACCCCCAAAAAAGGAACCGCCATAGCCACCTCTGGATGTTGCCTTATTAGCTGTATTCATTCCCGGAACGGTTATTTCAAATACTCCTAAAAGTGACAACGCAAAAACAAACACAATTGCCATCAGCGTTACTACGAAACCGGGATTTTGATTCTGCAAACCCCAGCCCACGGATTCACCTGCCTTTTGTAAAACAATAAAAATTCCTGCCATTACAGCAAAAGATATCAGCACTCCCAAAGCGTAAACTAAAGTATGATTCAGCACTTTGGTTCTATCTTTCTGTGCCTGATTCCTGATGCTCATAATCCTGATGGGCAATATCGGTAGAACGCAAGGAGTGATATTTAATATAATTCCACCTATAAAGGCAAAAAGAAGGTATTTTAGTATTTCGCCAAGAGAATGGCTGGCATTAGGTTTGGTTTCCTGAATAGGAGATTTTTCAATGGTAACGGTTTCATTTTGGGCTTTTTTTGGGGGCTTATCTGCTACTTCCGAAACGGTAGCTGGTATTAGTTCATTTTCAGTTATTTGAAAAGAAAGTGTAGCTGTTGCTTCTTCCGGTGGATCACACATTCCTGTTTCATAACAAAGATTATAGCTAAGCAAAACATCTATCTGTTTGTTACCTGCCTTAGCTGATTGCTTCACCGTAAAAGGCAAAGTTAATGTTACTTGGGGATGATAGTTCCATTCCTCTTCAGAAACAACTTGTGTCGGTTTCGGATAAATAACTTTTCCCAAAATGAGGTCCTGATGGTCAGCTTTCAGATAAAAATATTCCGGTTTTTTGGGATTGACGGTCTGTTTTTTCCCCTCAGGAATAACCAGCGTTGCTTTAATAGCACCCTGTTCTCCCGGTTTTAAGACCTCAGGAGAAAGCGAGAATTTAACGCTCTGGGCAATAATTGGTTGAATGGACACAACCAGACAGAACATTATCAACAACTTAAAACTTCTAGGCATTAACATAATCCTTAAACCAAATTTTACTACTTATACTAAAAAATAATGCAGAAAACATTCCAGACAAGTAAACTATTGGAAATGAAAAAGGAATGAAGTCAGGAGTCGTCACTGCCTCAATAACTTTTAACCTGTTCACGAATTTGTTTGGCAGTGAGGACTCGTGACGGGAAAAATAGATAACATTGTCGTCATGAGTCATAAGCGCTGAAAAAGTGATCTGAAAAGCAAAGGTTATTTAAGCGCTAATGACTCCTGACTTGGAATGAAAAATGATATCGTTTTTTTCTCTTTGTTTAATCTTAACCAAAGTTTTGCACAAAAATAGTGAAAATGAGCATTATTGAAATGTAAATTATTGAGAAATAGAACTAATTTATTTGAAAATGGCTCAAAAGTGTCCAAAATCAAGTTTAAGCCATACATAATAATTATCTTGTCCTGTGACAATAAAACAATTATGTGGAATACTATAGGACAACGAAAGTAATGTCTTGTTGCTCAGCTATTAGAATAAATTGAGCTGGCAATAGTTCCTTCACCCAATGGTTTCGTAGTTCGTAGACCTATAATAGACGAAGCTTTTGCCTGAATGATATTACAAGACAGAAGCTATGCTCCGGTCATCATTTTGATTTATAAAATTTCATTATGGACTTAGTTTAATTACCTGTTACTTGGTTATTTCTTTAACGACTCTTTAACGATTCCTTAACAATATCTTAACTTTGTTAAGGAATCGTTAAGGAAGTGTTAATGCAGCATAAAAGATTCAACTCGGAAGGAAATAATGCACAGCATAAAAAAGGTAACGGTCTCGTCAATTAAAGTCCAAGTTATGACAACATAGAATAAATTTTAATTGGGGACACGATAAATTATGAACAGGCAAGAGGGAAAAAGGTTAAGGCAAATTCTTTCTTTGCCAAAAAGGACGAAGTAATTTAAAAAAGTATGCTTGGCGGCATTTGCCGAATCGGAATTCGGCAATACATTATCTTTCGCCGTCGTTTCTACGGAACTTATGTATCCTGAAAAATGAAACTGTAAGAGTGTTTACAGCTTTCCACAAAAAAAATGAAAAAAATTTTGTGCTTAACAAGATATTCTTATTATTATTATTAATAGTTGTATTAATAGGTGAAGAAGTTTTATGTTAAAGAGTGTAATGCGCGATGAAAGAAATTTTTAACTGTTCAAAAACAAGCCCCAGCAGTTTATTTGATATGCACCGTCGTAGCAAGGTAGCAATTGATGAAAAAAAAGACTTGATTTGGGTTAAAGAGATGAAAATAATTCAATCAGTCGTTAGACATTATATAGAGTGTGAGTAACGAGGGATATCAAATACCCTCAAAGAACCTGAGAAACAATGAGTTGGAATGGACACTAACATTTGGGACTCAACTTAAACTTTCTCGTTAGCTGTTGAAGGTTTGCTCATTTCTCTACCATACTCTGTGAAAGATCTGAAGAAGAAGCAAAGACAATCTATTCACTATTGGATATCAAAATACATAAAAACACAGCCACTCAAAAATATAGATTATTGTGTCCAAAAAAATAATTCGCCTTATTTAGCAATACATTAGCTTAAATATTGCATAACTTGGGCTACGATTATTTATGCATTTTACTTGAGTTCATTGGTGTTGTATATCAGAACTCAATATAACTATGGCTTATAATGAATTACTGCATATATTAAAAACCCCAAAAAAATTGTTGACAGCTAAAACGATATTAATATTTTGGACATATGTTCATAATAACGAGGTAATAATGGGACGCAATAACATCAGACGGCTTGTGCAAGCAACACCTGCAGTAAAGGGATTCAGTCCCTTCGGTAGGATTGAGGGACGGCGTAAGAGTATCACACTTACGCTGGACGAATATGAGGCATTGAGATTGCTGGATTATGAGAATTACACCCAAGAGAAAGCTGCAATTCAGATGCAAATTTCCCGTCCTACACTTACTCGTATCTATGAACAAGCAAGAAAAAAAATTGCATCAGCATTGGTAGAAGGCAGAATTCTTTATATCAGTGGAGGCGAGATTAAGCTCAAGAATCATCTCTTCCTTTGTGAGGACTGCGGTCGCTATTATGAAACAGATGAACTATTCCTGTTCCATTGCCCGCAGTGCGAATCCCCACACATCGTCTCTCTAGAGGACTGTTATCAAAACCAATGCCGCAAATGTAAAAAATGCATGGGAGGTAATCATGCCAAATTTTGACAGAACTGGACCAAAAGGTTCAGGAAGAAGTGGTCGTTTCTGCGGTAATGCTAACCGCTACCGTCATGGACAAATAAGGACGGACAGTGTAACTACCGATGAATTGAGCTCCGATTATATTTATGAATATACATTGGAAGAGCTCATAGAACGAAAACAAGCGTTGGAAAAGGAGATACAATGGATAGAGCAGAGGATTAGAGAGTTTAATGAAAATTAATCATTCTTGCTTACAACTTAATTTCAAGCTATTGCTCATAGAATATAAGAAAGGGCATAATAATATAGTGGATCAGGAAAAAAAGAGGATATACTTATGAAACACTATAATCTCACCATAATTAGTTATTAGATAATGGATGGTAAATAAGATATGATATTGATCACTGTAATTGGCTCTGCCATTTATCAAAGATGTAATTTAATTTTAACTCGTGTCCTGTTAGATCAACACTACCTAGGACTCGAATGCCAAGCTTAATAAGCACAAAGAAATAAATTAAGGATAAGCTATGAAAATCGCAATACCGATTACTAACAATGAACTAAGCTCACATTTCGGACACTGCGAGTCCTTTGCCATTTACACAGTGGAAAATGGCATAATTGTAAAAGAAGAAAAGGTAAATCCCCCAGTTCATGAACCCGGCTCACATCCAGCATTTCTACGGGATTTGGGATGTTCAGCTGTAATTACAGGTGGTATGGGTATGAAAGCTCAACAACTGATGCAACAGCACGGGATTCAAGTAATTTTCGGAGTACCTCATCTTCCCCTGAGAGAACTGATTAATCAATACCTTCAAGGTAAGTTGAAAACTGGCAATAATCGCTGTGAACACTGATGAAAGTTGCTATAGCTAGTGGAAAAGGCGGAACAGGAAAGACCACATTGGCGGTCAATCTTGCTCTGCGTACAGCTGAAACAATGGATGTATCCCTGCTCGATCTCGATGTGGAGGAACCAAATAGTGGGATATTTATCCAAGGAGAACAGATTGAGAGTCAGAATATGTATCGCAAAGTGCCTATCTGGAAACGAGAATTTTGTACTTTATGCGGAAAATGTGTTAATTTATGCCAGTTTAACGCTGTTCTAAAACTGGGTGACACTATCTTAGTACTCCCGGAGTTATGCCACTCCTGTTATGCTTGCAGTGAACTTTGTCCTTCATCCGCGCTGCCTATGCAGAATATGGTCTTAGGACAATTGAAGCATTACCGGTACGGTAAACTTAATTTCATTGAAAGCAAGCTTGAGATAGGAGTGGTAATGGCTTCTCCCCTCATCCGCCAAACCCTTGACTTTGCCAAGATGAGCAATTCCAAGGTAAAATATCAATTCCAAGATTGCTCACCAGGCACTTCTTGCACAGTAATCACTGCTACAAAGGACGCAGATTTTATCCTCCTCGTCACAGAACCTACACCCTTTGGACTCTACGACCTTAATCTTGCAGTGGAAACTATGCGCCATTTGGGAAAACCTATGGCTGTAGTCGTAAATCGCGTAGGAATCGGCAACGATGAAGTTTTTAGCTATTGCGAAGCACAAGGATTACCGGTTTGGGCTAGGTTTCCAAACCAACGTGAAATTGCAGAACTATATTCCCGGGGTGAACTGGTCTATTCTGTTGTAGAAGCTTTTTGCCAAGGTATTGACCAAATAATTTCAGAGCTCGAAAAAATCAGGAATAAACTATGAAAGAGATCGTTATCATCTCAGGTAAGGGTGGAACCGGAAAAACATCGGTAGCTGCAGCTCTTGCCAGTGTAGCTCAAAACATCGTAATTGCCGATTGCGATGTGGATGCAGCGGATATGCATCTGATTCTCAAACCAAAAATCAAACATTCCAATAATTTTTATAGCGGAGTAAAGGCAAAGATTGAAACCCATTTATGTGTTTCCTGCGGTGAGTGCGAACGCATCTGCCGATTCAACGCAATCATCCATACATCTGGTACTTATACTGTGAACCCCCTTGATTGCGAGGGTTGCGGTTACTGCTATAACATCTGCCCTGCAGGAGCAATTAATCTTGTAGAGCAATTGGTAGGACAATACTTCCTATCGGATACTAAGCTTGGGAGTAAATTAGCCCATGCCCAATTGGGTATCGGAGCTGATAATTCAGGGAAACTTGTAGCCACTGTTAAAAAAGAAGCAAAAATATCTGCTGTGAGAAATCAGATTGACTACATTCTTGTTGATGGTTCCCCCGGAATTGGTTGTCCAGTAATCTCTTCTCTATCTGGTGCAGATTTTGTGCTGTTGGTAACTGAGCCCACCCGCTCCGGTCTTTGTGACTTGCAAAGAGTATGGGAACTTACCACAACATTCAAAATACCAGCTGGCTGTATTATTAACAAGAAAGATATCAATCTCCTGATCAGTGAAGAAATAACGCAATATTTGCAAAAAAACGGAATTTATTTAGTTTGTAGCTTGCCTTATGATAACGATTTCTCTCAAGCAATCACTACTGGGCAGAGCTTGGTAGAATATAACCCTTCCAAATGGAAACAACTCTTTGTCAACATCTGGAAAACTATTACAAAGGAGCTTATATGAAAATAGCTTTTACATCAACCGGTACGGGCTGGGACGCAAAAATAGACCCACGCTTTGGTCGGACAGAATTCATCCTCATTTACGATGAAGAAAAGGACGAGCTTACCAGCATCGACAACCGGAATATTGTCAATATTGCTCATGGTGCTGGACCAAAAACCGCTCAAATCATATTTGACCAAGCGCCTCAAGTACTAATTACAGGAAACGGACCCGGAGGTAACGCTGCTGGTGTCCTCGCTCGGATGAACCTAAAAATCCTTATCGGAGCAGCTGGGATGACGATTAATGAGGCCTATGAGGCCTTCAAAAATAATAAACTTCAACAAGGAGGTGAAAATGCCTAATCGAGATGGAACAGGACCCTTCGGAGATGGACGTCAAGGTAGGGGCTTAGGTAATTGTGGAAGATCCGCCAAAACACAAACAGGACTTCGTCAGTTTTCTGACCATAGTATCTGGGGAAACAGTATAATATTGATTGCGGATATTATCAATAAACTAATTAGTAAAAAACCAAAAAATTTAAGGAGGTAAAAATGCCTAATTTAGATGGTACAGGACCCTTTGGCGATGGCCGCCCCGGTAGGGGATTAGGACCATGTGGAAGGTTTGGAACCCCAATGAGGGGTAGATTTGGCTACGGTAGAGGTTGGAGATGTGGCTACGGTTTCCACCGCGGTTGGCGTTGGTACAATTATTGGTATGGCGAAGCGATGAACTTCCCTTTACCTGATTATTATACGCATGAAGAACTCCTGGCGCAAAAGGAAGAACTTCAAAAAATACTCCAGCGGATTGACCAACAACTTGAAAAGGAAAATAAGTAAGTAAATGGACGAAAAGAATGATCTTCAGATAGATGCTACTTTAGCCAAGATCAAACACAGGATAATTGTCCTTAGCGGGAAAGGTGGCGTGGGTAAAAGTTTCATTGCCACCAATCTCGCTTATGGACTTGCCTTGCAGGGTAAAAAAGTAGGACTATTGGATGTGGACATACATGGCCCATCAATCGCCAAATTCACCAATGTGGAAGGAGTTCCAATTCAGGTGCACCCCATAAGCGGTAAACCAGCTCCAATCAAGGTTCTTTCCAACCTCTGGGTTCTTACTATTGCTTCGATGCTTAGTTCAGACAGCAGCGCTGTTATTTGGCGGGGCCCACTCAAGACAGCATTAATCAGGCAGTTCTTCAGCGATTTTGACTGGGATGAACTAGATTATTTAGTAGTGGACTGCCCTCCAGGAACAGGAGATGAACCCCTAAGCATCATCCAGACCTTGAAATGGGTTGATGGCGCTGTGATTGTAACTACTCCACAGGATATGGCTATCCTTGATGTGAAGAAATCTATTGATTTTATACAGAAACTCAATGTCCCCATCCTTGGTATTGTGGAAAATATGAAATTCTTCCGATGTCCCCATTGTCATAAAATTACTACAATCTTCCAGGGAAACCAATTGGAAAAGATGATTTTCGAATACTCTCTCGACCTTTTAGCCGAACTGGAGATCGACCCGGCTATTGCTACTTCTGCGGATCAGGGCAAACCCTATATTTATTTTAACAACAAACAACCCTCTGCTAAGGCATTGATGGAGGCAACCTTAAAGATAATAGAAAAAGTTGAAAGAAGTAAGGAAAGTGCTCACAAATGAGCTCTCAGCGAACACTTGCCAAAGATTGAGTTCTGGTTTACCCATAATAAATGAGTGTTAATATGCGAACTATTAACAATCAGGAAAGTGATTCCTACATCTGGTTGAGGGCTCGAGAATGGTATTGGCAGAATCCTTTTTGCCAAGCCCCTAAGTGTTAGCAAGGAAGCCGAACCCTCAACCATAATGTTGTCTTGTGACAGAAAAGGTAATAAATCCGGAAATATAATTTAGCTATACTAATTATTCAGGAGTTATAATGAAGTATCTCTTCGGGCCTATACCCTCACGCCGATTGGGAATTTCTCTGGGAGTAGATCTGGTTCCACACAAGGTTTGCAGTTTTAATTGCATCTACTGTGAAGTAGGGCCTACTACCAATTTGACCATTACCAGAAAGGAATATGTTCCTATTAGCGAAGTCATTCAGGAATTGGATATGTACCTTAGTAAGAATCCCAAATTGGATTTTATTACTTTTTCCGGACAGGGTGAACCAACTCTGAACAGCGGATTGGGAATGGCTATTAATTACATCAAAGAAAATTTTCCTCGCTATAAGGTTGCCATCCTGACCAATGGAACTCTGTTTTTTGATAAGGAGGTAAGGGAAAAAGTTTTACTTGCTGACATTATACTGCCCAGCTTGGATGCTGTTTCAGAAAATGTTTTCCACAAGTTGAACCGTCCCCATAAGGACCTTTCCAATGTTCAGATAGTTGAGGGACTAATCCAACTTAGACAGGAATTCAAAGGACAGATACATTTAGAGCTGTTTCTGGTACCCGGGCTTAATGACACCAAGAAAGAATTGCAGAATCTGAAGCAAACAATTACAAAAATCAATCCAGATATCCTCCAACTCAATACTCTGGACCGTCCAGGAACAGAAAACTGGATAAAACCTCTGTCTCGAAAAAAGATGGTGGATATCTGTGAATATATGAAACCTATAAGGGCAGAAATCATTGCTAATCCTCAAACCAGAAAGCAGATCCGCAGTTTCAATCAGGATATTTCAAAGCAGATCGTCCAGACCATTAGGAGACGACCTTGCACAGACAAAGACCTTTGCGATATTCTGGGATTGCACATCAACGAACTTAATAAGTATCTGAGTGAGCTCATTGCCGAGGGTCAGATTCAAACTCAGAAACTGGATAGAGGCATTTTCTTCAAACCTACGGAACAAAGAAATCCTGGAATATCTCAAAAATAACTGAAAGCTAACTTTCAGATCGGTGTCTATACTTAGCAATATATAGTTTAACATCTGCTGTAACAGAGTTTGTTAATTATTTTACTTGTATAAATTACATAATCTATATTTGTATTTATGCAAGTGAAATTGTATTAGCTAAAAAAAGCGAAACTTGGGTTATTTTTTTTCTTTTTCTCTTTGTAAAAAAATCCTTATAATCTATTTAATCTTGTTCATCCTTTACCTATTATCAGAAAATTCCTTACACTTCCATTATTTCTTTTTCTTTTGCCTTTTCTGCTTCGTCTATCTTTTTAATCCACTCATCTGTAAGGTCTTGCAATTCTTTCAGTTGTTTCTTTTCTTCGTCTTCGCTGATTTCGCTATCTTTTTTTTCTTTTTTAACTATCTCGTTAGCATCGCGCCGAATATTGCGGATAGCAACTCTGGTATCTTCCGAGATTTTTTTGATGTTTTTAACGATATCTTTCCTTTTTTCTTCGGTTAAGGGCTGAAAAGGCAGGCGGATAACATTTCCGTCGTTTTCTGGAGTAATTCCAATATTAGCAGCTAAAATTGCTTTTTCTATATCCGCCAAAGTTGTTTTATCCCAGGGCTGAACAACGATCATTCTTGCTTCCGGGATGGAAATATTACAAAGTTGTTTAACTGGTGTGGGTTGACCGTAGTAGTTAATTTTAATATCATCCAAAATGGAAGCGCTGGCGCGTCCGGTTCTGATTTTGGAATATTGATGCAGCATTGTCTCAAAGCTCTTCTGCATTTTTTCTTTAGTAGTTTCTTTTATGTTTTCCATAATATCCTCTAATAAAACACAGAGATATGTTTAGGGATGAATATAGGTTCCTGTTTCCGCTTTAGTAAGTGCTTCAATTAACATCTCCGGCTGGCTGATGTTGAAAATCTTAATAGGCATAGCATTATCCATCGCTAGAGAAAAAGCGGTTAAATCCATAACTCCCCAGCGTTTCTGCAAACATTCCTCAAAGCTGGCACTGCTGATAAAAAGGGCATTTTTATCCTTTTTGGGATCAGCACTAAACAGTCCATCTACATTTGTTGCTTTTAACACAATATCTGCTTTCAGTTCCACTGCGCGTAAAACAGCTGCCGTATCTGTTGTAAAATAAGGATTTCCAGTTCCACCGCTCAAAAAACAAATCTTGCCCTGTTCCAATGCGGACGATGCCAATTGGGGAGTATAGCGATCAACTACTTTATCTACAGCCAAAGTAGAAAAAATAGCACAGTCAATTCCTTTGGAACTAAGTATTTCTACCATATAAAGGGAATTCTGGATAGTTGCCAGCATACCGATACTATCCAGAACTACTCTGTTCAGATTTTTATTTTCCCAGGTGCCGCCGCGAAAAATATTTCCCCCGCCTAAAACGATGCCCAGTTCATAATTTTGTTTATAAACAGTAATTATGGCATCCGTCAGGGAGTCAATTATTGCTTCATCGTAGGTTACATTCTTTTTACCGGAAAGAACTTCTCCGGAAAGTTTTAATACTACCCGGTGAACATTTTCGCTTTTATATACATTTTTCATACTTGCAATCCCCGCTGTTTCAGGAAGGTTTATATCTATTTTGCCCGGTTTTTATTCGCCACCTAATTGATAGCGAATAAATCTGGCAATTTGGATATTTTCCCCGGTAGTGGCAATAGCGTTTGTCAGTAAGTCCTTCACCGTTTTTGTGCTATCGCTGATTAGTTCTTGATTCAAAAGAGAATGCTCATTGCAGAATTTTTTCAGGTTACCTTCTACAATTTTCTCTATGATTTCTGGTTTTTTACCTTCATTCACTGCTTTATTATAAGCGATTTCTTTTTCTCTTTCCAGAATAGCGGGATCAATTTGCTCGGGACTGATTGCCAAAGGGTTGTTAGCGGCAATTTGCATTGCTATTTCATCTGCTAATGCCTTAAATTCTTCAGTTCTGGCAACAAAATCTGATTCACAATTCAGTTCCAGAAGCACTCCAATGCGGTTGTTGAAATGTATGTAAGAATGAATGATACCTTCTTTAGTGGCACGGTTTGATTTTCCTTCTGCCTTACTGATTCCCTTTTCCCGCAGGTATTTAATTGCCTCATCAATGTTTCCGTTTTTTTCTATAAGGGCTTTGCGGCAATCCATCATTCCGGCTCCGGTTCTGTCACGCAATTCTTTTACTTGGGTTGCAGTAATCTCTGCCATTTTTTCTCCTTTTTGGTTAAAGTAAGTTTAGGGGTTAATGTTTTATTATTCCGTTTCCGCTAATTCGGGAACATCAAATTCCACTTTTTCTTCTGCTGCAGCCAGTTCAGCTTCAAAATCCTCTGTTTCTTCTTCACTATTTATTTGCGTTGTTTCTTCTTCCGAACTTTCTCCTTCGGTGGCAATTCCTTTTCCTTCAATAACGGCATTTGCCATAATATCGGAAATCAGATGAATGGCACGCGTAGCATCATCGTTACTGGGAATCACATAATCAATTAAATCCGGATCGCTATTGGTATCTACCATTGCCACAATTGGAACATTCAGGATTCGTGCTTCGTGCACAGCAATTTTTTCATATTCAGTATCCACAATAAATACACATCCTGGCAGAGCATCCATTTCGCGGATACCGCCTAAAGAAAATTCAATTTTATCGTGCATTCTTTTCATTTTTTGCTGTTCCAGCTTGGTGTAACTGTTAATAGTGCCGTCAGCTACGATTTCTTCATAATATTTCATCTTCTCAATACTCTGACGGATGGTTGCCATATTAGTAAGCATTCCACCATACCAACGCTGGTTTACATAAAAAACACCGGCTCTTTCAGCTGCTTCTTTAATAGCTGCCTGTGCCTGTTTTTTGGTTCCTACAAAAAGGATATATTCCCCTTTGGAGGCAACTTCTTTCATAAACTGATATGCTTCATTGATAGCATCTACGGTCTGTTTCAAATCAATGATATGAATCCCGTTGCGTTTAATGAAGATATATGGCTTCATTTTAGGATTCCATTTAAAGGTCTGATGCCCGAAATGGACACCTGCTTCCAGTAATTGTTTCATAGTAACTACGGACATTCTTATCTCCTGAAATACGGTTTTTAGGTCTCTTCCGAACGGTGTAAGCAATTCAAAGGAACTTTTTCCTCACCGCCTTGCAAGCGTTCCGGAAGTTTATTTAATTCTTTGTTTTTCATTTCAGAAAAACTGTTTCTTTAACGCTTAGAGAACTGGAATCTCTTTCTGGCTTTAGGACGACCGGATTTTTTGCGTTCCACCATTCTGGGATCACGCGTTAAAAATCCCCGGGTCTTTAGCACAGGACGCAAGTTTTCATCATATTCTACTAAGGCACGAGAAATACCATGACGAATAGCCCCTGCCTGACCACTTAAACCACCACCATAAACATTTACATAAACATCAAAGTTTTCGGCTAAGCCAACGGTCTGTAAGGGCTGTTCCACAATCATTTCCAGGGTTTCACGCTGGAGATATTTCTTCATCTGAACACTGTTAATAATGCGTTTTCCGGTTCCAGGGGTAAGACGCACTCTGGCTACAGCATTTTTTCTTCTGCCAACAGCATCAAAGGTCTGCATACTTTTTTTCTCCTAAATATTTAGTTCAACGGGTTTTTGAGCTGAATGCGGATGTTCAGCTCCAGGATAAACTTTCAATTTTTTGAACATTGCGCGTCCCAGCTTATTTTTGGGCATCATACCTTTTATAGAATGTTCAATAATTCGCTCGGGATGCTTTTCCAAAACTTTGGCATAAGGAATTTCCTTCAAACCGCCAGGATAGCCACTAAAGCTTTTATAAACCTTCTGCAATGCCTTCATTCCTGTTACCCGAACTTTTGCTGCGTTAATCACAATCACATAATCGCCGGTATCAATATTGGGCACATAATAAGGTTTATGTTTGCCGCATAAAATTGTGGCTACTTTTGTGGATAAGCGGCCCAAAGGTTTGCCCTCTGCATCTACGATATACCATTTCTGGTGAATATCGGAAGGACTTGGGGTTAGGGTCTTCATCGCTTCTCCTTTACATATTTTTTTATTCAGAAAGTCACAATTTTGACAGCAGGAATAGTGTCAAGTGTTTTGAGGATTGAAAAAGACAGAGGTCAAGCAGTAAAGAGGGCTGGAGATTAGTAGAAAAGGGAAAGTGAAAAGGAAGAAAAGTGAAAAAGTGAAACAAGAAGATAATTTTTATGGCAAAATTGAGAGTGAAGAATTAGTGTTTATCCCGAATAAATAATATCCCTGCCCTTTCTTACCCCCTAACTATTTATTGAACAAAGAATTACAAATCCGCTGTTATTATTCGTTTTTATTTCCCTTGCATCACTCTCTTATAATCCAGTAACAATCCCGTAACAATTCCGTAACGAGATTACGGAAGTGTTACGGAGTCGTTACGGAGTCGTTAATTAATCAACTATATCGTTATGAGTCCTCACTGCCAAATGAATTCGTAAAGGGGTTATAATTTTTGCAGGCAGTGACGACTCCTAACTTTAGCAGGGACGACTCCTAACTTTAACAGTGACGACTCCTTTCTTTACTAATCTTTTTTCGGTGACTTCGGTGTCTTCGGTGGCTAAAAATGCAGAGTAACAGCATCCTCTATCTACACTTTCTTCGCTTTCAGCATAAAAAAAAGGCAGTGACGACTCCTTTCTTTACTAATCTTTTTTCGGTGACTTCGGTGTCTTCGGTGGCTAAATATGCGGAGGAACAGCATCCTCTATCTACACTTTCTTCGCTTTCAGCATAAAAAAAAGGCAGTGACGACTCCTAACTTTAACTATGAGAACTCTTTTCTTTACAAATCTTTTTTCGGTGAATTCGGTGATTTCGGTGGCTAAATATCCATCTGTGTAGTCAGTAAGAAGTTATTTCCCCTCCCTCTATTTCACTTTTTCATTGACATAATAGCATACAATAAGTGAAAGGATTATAAAGGAAGAATTGGTAAATATGGATATTATCAGAACCGAAAACATAGTAAAGGATTACATTTTAGGCAAGATTAAAGTCCGCGCCTTAAATGGAATTGACCTGCAAATTCAGAAAAGTGAATTTGTTGCCATAATGGGTCCTTCCGGCTCAGGGAAAAGCACTTTAATGCATATTATTGGTTGTTTGGATAGAGCTACAGAAGGAACTTATTATCTGGATGATGTTTTAGTAAGTAAAATGCCTAAATCATCTTTAGCGGCGATCAGAAATCGGAAAATCGGTTTTGTGTTTCAGTCCTTTAATCTGCTGCCTCATTTAAACATCTTGAAAAATGTGGAATTACCTTTAATGTATGGAGGTTTAAGTCATCGTAAGCGTCTTGCCCGGGCAAAAGAGGTTTTACAAAGTGTTGGTCTGGGTGATCGGTTAAAACATAAACCTGGTGAACTTTCCGGAGGAGAAAGGCAACGCGTTGCAATTGCCCGAGCAATTGTAAATGACCCATCTATTTTGCTTGCAGATGAGCCAACGGGAAATCTGGATTCTCAATCCGGAGGGGATATTTTGGAGATTTTTGGGGATTTGCACAGTCAAGGTAACACCGTTATTATGGTTACTCATGATCAAGCAATTGCCTCCAGAGCACAGCGGATTATTAAAATTATAGACGGGAAAATAGTAGATGGCAATTCCGATAGCTGAATCCCTGAAACTTGGTTTGGCAGATATTATGATGCGCAAAGTTCGCAGCGTAGTAACCGTTATAGGGATAATTTTAGGTGTGATGTGTATAATGGTTGTTCTGGCAATTGTAAATGGAATGAATAAAAGCACAATAAGCTGGATGGAAGAACGCGGTGGATTGAATAAAATAGAGGTGGAACAAAATTGGCAGTATGATTTTTCCAAAGGGGGCGATCCCAGTTTTACTTTAAAGGAAATTCGTTATTTGCAATCTCTTATTCCGGAAGCGGAAGCATTTAATCCCACTGTTCAGGAATGGGAAGCAGTAATAAATAAGGATGATATTAGATACAGCACTTCGTTAAGAGGTGTGATGCCCGATTTTGTAAAAGTGGAACAGTGGGATATAGATAAAGGCAGATTTATTAAAGACCTGGATATAGACCTCTACAGTAATGTAATTATTCTGGGCTCTACTTTGGCAAAGGAGTTTTTTGGCAATAATGATCCTCTGGGACAAACTATTTCTATAGGTAATCAGCAATTTATTATTGTTGGTGTGATGGCTGAAAGGTTTATGCAAACACAAGGCGGACAAATAGGAATGGGTGATAATGCTTTGGAATATTTGAACCGCCGTTGTTTTATTCCTATCTCCACGATGATCAGTAAAGTTAACCCGGGCGGAAAAATAAGCTCTATAGATATTAGAGCAAAAAGTCCTGAAGCGGCAAAAGAATTACGCCGCAAAGTGGAAAATATAGTGCTGAATTTGAAAAACGGTAAACGGCTGTTTCAGGTTACTTCTGCTAAAGAACAGCTGGATACAATGCAGGCAAATGCAAAAATTATGGAAGCAATATTTTTTTTAATAGCCGTAATCTCTCTGCTGGTAGGAGGAATAGTAATTATGAACATTATGCTTGCTTCCATTCGTGAACGCACTCGTGAAATAGGAGTTCGCATTGCAGTTGGAGCCAGGAGAAGAGATATTTTTATTCAGTTTTTAGTGCAAACGATACTTATAACTGCTTTGGGTGGAGTGTTAGGCATTCTTTTGGGGTTTGCCATTCTGAAACAAGTAGGTAACTACTTGCAAATTGAGGTGGTTGCTTCTGTGCAAATGATTTGGGTCTCTCTTTTGGTTTCTATTGGAGTAGGACTTATTTTTGGAGTTGTTCCTGCTGTTAGAGCTGCCCGCCTTGATCCTGTTGTTGCTTTAAGGGAGGAATAATGAGTAAAAATAAGCAGAAAAAAGGTCTTCTCCGGAAGTTTTTTCTCTGGCTGTATTCCTATATCAAAATTGTTATTTCTGATCTTAAAATAATTTATCAATCCATAACAATTACCCAACAACGGAAAAAGGTCTTTGGCAATATTTGGACTTTTATGAAAACATTTTACCAGCGTTTTATGAGCGAAGGAATTTTGAAGGAATCAGCCAGTTTAACTTACATAACTCTTCTCGGTTTTGTTCCTTTTATCAATTTTCTGGTTTTAATTGCCCCGGATTTGCCATTTCTGAATTTGGGTGATAAATTGAGGGAATTGGTGATTCAAAACTTTATTCCGAGTTCAGCTAATGCCATAATCAACTTTTTGGAAAAGCTGATTATGCCCAAAGTCGGCTATAACATTTTCAATCTTGTTATCCTGATTGTTAGTTCCTATTCACTGTTTACAGTTATCAGGAGTACTTTTGACCGTATCCTGAGTATGCAGCTGAAGACCTCACAAGATACTATTACACAATTAGTGAAATTTTTCGGCACAATAGTTTTCGGGTTGCTGATTATTGTGTTGCTTTTTTCCAGTTCATCTATTCCCATAATCTCCCGTTTATTAAAGTCCCCGGTTTTACAGTGGATTATGGTAATAGTGCCTTTCATTTTGCAATTTTTGGCAATAGTGTTTCTCTATATGTTATTGCCTTCAGTTAGGATTAACCGTGCCGCCTTATTTAGAGGTGCTTTTTGGACAACAGTTATCTGGGTTATTGGTAAATCCGTATTTGATTTTTATATCTATAACTTAACAAATTACCAGGCACTTTATGGAGTGATGGCTGTTCTGCCGATTTTTTTGCTGTGGATTTATATTAATTGGGCAATAATCCTGGGTGGGATGGTTTTAGTGAGCGTTATAGAAAACAACAAAACCGGTGGTTTTTTAACTAAAGAACCCCATAATGCAGTCCGCATAACAATGGAACTTTTTACCAATCAAAAACTTAATCAGCGTTTGGAAGGAATTATGAATAAAGAGAACTTAAAAAAAATGGTAGATACCTTGAACGAAGAAGATGATAAATGAATAAATATGCCCTAATCAGTGTTTCCGATAAAACCGGCATAGAAAATTTAGCTGTGGAACTGGAAAAACTTGGCTACACCATTCTTTCCACTTCTCATACCGCGGAATATTTACAAAAATTCTGCCGGAAAGTAATGCCGGTTTCTGATTTAACCAAATTTCCGGAAATTCTGGAAGGCAGAGTGAAGACCTTGCATCCCCTTATTTATGCCGGAATTTTGGCAGATAGAAATAATCCTGCTCACGAAAAAACACTCGCTGAACTAAAAATTGATCATATAGATGTAATAGCAGTAAATTTGTATCCTTTTACTGAAGTTCGTCATAAGGAAAATGCTAATGAACAGGAGATTATAGAAAATATAGATATTGGGGGTCCGACTTTAATCCGGGCAGGAGCAAAAAACTATAAAAGCGTTGCTGTTTTGGTTGATCCTGAGGATTATACACTCACTCTGAAACTTTTAAAACAGAATAGTATTTTACCTGAGAGCTACAGTGCTTATCTGGCAAAAAAGGCATTTACTAAAACCAGTCAGTATGATTTGGAAATTGCCGCTTATTTTACGGAAAAAGATAAGGAATTGCCTTTTATTTCAGAGCTTCCTGTTCAGCTTCTTGTATCTGAAAACCTGAACAGAAAATTGCGCTATGGCGAAAACCCTCATCAAAATGCCTGTTTTTATGCAAATGGTAACCCCGGATGGGAACTTCTTCACGGTAAGGAACTATCTTTCAATAATATAATGGACATTGACTCTGCCCTAAGAGCTATTCGTCTTTTTAGTGAACCAACTGCCATTATTGTCAAACATTGCAATCCTTGCGGCATTGGCAGTGGAGAAACATTGGCAGAGGCATATAGAAAAGCTTATGAAACAGATACTGAGGCACCTTTCGGAGGAATTGTAATAGTAAATCGTTCTCTGAATCTGGAAACGGCATCTCTGATAAATAACATTTTCACTGAAATTATTATTGCTCCTGCTTATGAACCCGGTGTTCCGGAATTCTTGAAGAAAAAGAAAAACCGACGCTTAATCCGCTACCACCTTTCCCTACTGCAAAAACCGGTTAACCCTATAGAAATTAAAACATTAACTTTCGGCTATTTAGCTCAGAACTGGGACTTAATAAATGAACCAACAGAGGACTGGAAAATAGTTACCAATAAAAAAACCTCTCCCAAAGAGTTTCAATCCCTGCTCTATGCCTGGAAAGCTGTTTCCGTCCTGAAATCCAACGCCATTGCTATCGCTAAAGAAGACAGGGTTTTAGGGCTTGGCTGCGGACAAACATCTCGCATTGATGCTGTTCAATTAGCGCTCTGGAAAGCTAAAAAATTCGGACACGATTTAAAGGACTCGGTTTGTGCCTCCGATGGCTTTTTCCCTTTTCGGGATTGTATAGAAACCCTTGCTAAACACGAAATTGCGGCTATTATCCAACCTGGCGGTTCTAAAAACGACGAGGACTGCATTGCTGCCTGTAATGAATTGGGCATCGCTATGCTCTTTACCGGGGTCCGTCACTTCAGGCACTGAAAAATATTGAAGGGAGGATAATAAAAGGAATTACGAAAATATACATAGTTATGAGCTGGATTTTACACCAACATTTGAGACGCAACTCCAATTATCAACGCGGTTAGAGACCTTAAAAAAAAATTATGCCTAATAGCATTTGCTTAAGTAAGAATTCAGAAATCCTTTGTCTTATTGCTAATTCTGTTTGACAGAAAGAGGCAGGGAAAAAAGTTGGTATAAAATAAGGAAGGAGATGTGTCCGAGTTGGCTGAAGGAGCACGATTGGAAATCGTGTAAACGCGTGAGCGTTTCTAGGGTTCGAATCCCTGCATCTCCGCCATTATTTTTAGCTGTAGTTGCTTTTCTAAAGGAGAAGTTAGATACAACCATTCATTTTTGATTTTCTTATCAGGTTTATCAAATTTTGATTTGGCAAAGCTGGTTTATTTATATATATTATCATAGGAATCTGCTCAAGCAGAATTTATAGAAGTTTTGAAAGGTTTTGCCGAAGTGCAATTCGGTATACCAATAAAGGAGTTTAACTATTATGAAATCAAACAAGACCGCTGTGTGGGGGTGTTTAATCTTTGTTATTGCCTTCATTATTACCTTTATCCTTGGTTTTATTTTCACTCTTGGTTCTCATAGACCCCAGGCAGCAAAAATTCCCTCCAATGCCTGGTTATGTTTAAATCCGAATGCTATGATTCCGGATTATAAAGAGCTGGAAGAATTACCCTTTGTAAAAGTTACTTCCCCCGGCGTTCAGGAAATAAAGGATAAGATTTTAGCTGCTGTAAAGGATGATCGCATTAAAGGGATGCTTATTGAGCCCCAAATGATTATAACCAATTATCCTGCTTTGGAAGAAATGGCTTTAGCCATCGGAGCTTTCAAAAAGAGCGGAAAACCCGTTATTGCTTATGGAAATAATTTTATGCAGGGGGACTATTTACTTGCCTCAAGTGCGGAAAAAATTTATATGGAGCCCTCTGCATCAGCGGGATTAGTTTTACAGGGTGTTTCTGCTAATATGCTTTTCTACAAAGAAATGCTGGATAAATTGGGGATCAAAATGCATATTTTACAATCGGGTGCTTATAAAGGTGCAGGAGAGCCCTTTTCTCAAACAGAACTCAGTAAAGGCACCAAAGAAAACATAGATGCTGCTCTGTATGATATTTATAACCATTTACTGGCTATTGTTGCTCAAAACAGAAAGTTGGAAATCTCCCAGGTAAAGAACATTTTTGAACAGAGAGACGATTTCTTTTTAAGTGCTGAAAAGGCAAAAGAGCTGAAATTGATTGATTACGCTATGAGTCGTGAGGAAATGCTGAAAAGTTTGGGTTTGAATGAAGATAATTTCGTAAATGTAGCCAACTATGTGCCCGCCAGGCAAAAGAATATAGGTGATAAAATAGCTGTTGTTTATTTGAATGGAAATATTGCTCCTGTTTCCGGTTTTGATTTTAGCAATCAAAGTGTTATCAGTGAAGCAAAAGTGAAGAAGATTATTAAACAGATTCAAAAGCATAAAGATATTAAAGCAGTTGTCTTAAGAATCAACAGTCCCGGTGGTTCCGCTTTGGAATCCGAACTTATTTATCAGCAATTACTTAAACTGAAAAGGGATTATCCTCTGGTGGTCTCTATGGGAGGAACAGCTGCCTCGGGTGGCTATTATATTTCCTGTGCCGGGGATTATATAATTGCAGACCCGGGAACTTTAACCGGCTCCATTGGAGTAATTGGTTTAATTCCAGAAATGTCAGGACTGGGTAAAAAAATTGGAGTGCGTTCACAAACCTTGAAGTATGGCAAATTTGCCGGTGCCTTAAGTCCTTTGGAACAATATGATCCAGCTCTAATAGAATCCCTGAAACGCAGTTCCACAGCTACCTACAATGAATTTAAACAAAGAGTGATGACAGCTCGCAAAATATCTCCCGAAACTATTGAAGCAGTTGCTGAAGGCCGCATTTTCAGCGCTGAAGATGCTCTAACAAACAACCTTATTGATGAAATCGGAACTTTGGATAAGGCAATTGCCAAAGCAGCCGGTCTGGCTAAAGTATCTAAATACTATTCAGTGAATTTCCCTGAAAAAGAAAGTTATTGGAAAGCACTAAGGGAATCAGACCTCCTAAATTTGAAAGAACAATTACAAAATAATAATAACCCTGCAACGCAACTGGAAAAATATTTGAAACAGATACCTGCAACGGGTGAATGGCTGTTTTTAATGCCCTATAACTTGGAGTAATATGAAAAGAATCCGGAATGTTGACATCCTTGTCAACACCATACGGAAGGTTGATGTCCCCATCAACCAAAAACGGAAGGTTGATGTCCCCGTCAACCAAACTTAACCACCTAAAGATATAAATTGGACTAAAATGAAAAAGGACTCCTATAATACAGAAATAATCGTAAATGTCCATCCCCTGGAAAAGCGGGTAGCGGTTTTGGAAGATAACCGTTTAGTAGAGCTCTTTGTGGAGCGCAGAGAACAACAAAACATAGTTGGCAATATTTATAAAGGTATTGTAAAGGATGTTTTACCCGGAATGGGTGCTGCTTTTATTGAAATCGGACTGGAAAGAACCGCTTTTTTACATTACAGTGACATCGTTATGGACTTCCTGGATATTTATGAAAACGCTTTACCCCGAACGAAAGTTAATCCTGAGGACTCCTCACAAATAGATAAACTCTTGAAACCGGGTCAGGAAATTGTTGTTCAAGTTCATAAAGGACCCATTGGTTCCAAAGGTGCACGCTTAACAGGTCAGATTTCTATTCCGGGAAAATACCTTGTGCTTTTTCCCAATAAAGATAAAATTGCTATTTCGCGTAAAATTTATTCTCAGGCAGAACGCAGTCGCATTCGTAATATTCTTTCCGGAATTAAAGACCCGGGTTACGGGTTAATTGTTAGAACTGAAGCAGAGGGCTGTGAAGAGGAAGATTTTAACACGGAGTATAAAGCCCTGCTAAAGACCTGGCATTTGATTGAAAAACAAATTAAATATGCTAAAGCACCTGTTTGCGTGTTTGAGGAAAACGCTCTGGAAAATTATCTGATTCGCGATCTCTTTGGTGAAAATGTAGACCGCCTGGTTATTGATGACAAGAATTTTGCTAAACGCATTATTTCCAAATTGGCAGATATATCACCGGAACTGATTGATAATATAGAAATTTACAGAGAGGACTCTCCTATTTTTGATGCCTGGGCAATTGAAAAGAAAATTGAGACCGTTCTGCACAGCCGAATTTATCTTCCCAGCGGAGGAAATATTAAAATTGAACAGACAGAAGCACTTGTTGCTATAGATATTAATACCGGAAGCTTCACAGGCAAAACAAATTACGAGGAAACAGTGCGCAAAAACAATCTGGAAGCAGCTGCGGAAATTTCCCGTCAAATTCGTTTGCGGGATCTTTCCGGTGTAATTATCATTGATTTTATTGATATGGTAGAGGAAAAATATAAAACTGAAGTGCTGGAAATGCTGAAAAAAGGTTTACGCCGAGACCGTGCCAAAAATAAGGTCTATTCTTTTACGGAGCTTGGACTTGTAGAAGTTACCCGTAAAAGAATGCGCAACACTTTAATCTCCAATTTTTCTGATCCCTGTCCTTTTTGTAATGGAAGCGGCCGCATTTTAAGTAAGGATACAGTTATTATGCGTATTTACCGGTGGCTGAATCGCAGCGATTATTTCATTAAAGATAAGAACTTACGCATTACAGTTAATCCCGATTTATTAAATCATATCAATCAGCATAACGAGGATTTCACTGCCTATAAAGAACAGATAGAATTCACTTCCGATCCTTCCATCCGGATAGATCAATTTAAGGTATATCTGCTTCCGGGGCTGGAAGATATAACATCTATGTTTTAATAATTTAAGCAGAGCTCAAAAAAACCATAATTAGCAATCCGCATTTAGAGGATTAAACGGATTTACAAGGATTTTTTTTACATCCCAATTCTTAAACAAATAAATCCCGTTATCTGTATTCTATCATTTTCCCTTCACGAGTCCTCAATCGCCCCCTTGACCTCTTGACCTCTCGACCTCTCGCCCCCTTGACTTCTCAAACAACCTTCACTTTTATCGTTCCGGCAATTCTTCTATCTATAACATATCTTGCATCGCCCACGGCAACAACTACATTGTTTTCAAAATTGTTACGGAACATAGTAATTAAAGCTCCTATATATAAGCCCCTTTCTATTATTTTCAAATTATTATTATGAATGACGATTGCACTATTGCCCTCAGGCAGTTGATCCAGAGTAATACATTGACCTGCTTTATATACTCCGTGTCTTTTTCTGCCGGAAAATTTTCTGCCCCAACTCCGAATTCTTACTCTATTCTGCCTGGAAACCATATTTTCTCCCTATTTTATGTAAAGTAATGTAAATGAAGGTAAAAATAGCACCTATAACCACAAACCAGAAGATAGACAGAACATCAAAAGCCAGAATTTGATAGACCAGAGTAGCCACCATCCAGGCAATCAAGGTTAAATAGACAAAAGCAAAAATCATCCATTTAAAACCGTGTTCCTTAAAAAGGATTGTAAGAGCTGCCGCACAGGGAGAATATAACAAAATAAAAACCAAATAAGCCAAAATAGAGGCATTGCTGCCAAAGCTGGTTTTTATATTTTCTTTCAGGTTCTTGCCTGCTGCTTCTTCTCCTTCTGAATTTTGATAGAAACCCTGCAAAGTTCCGACAATTGCTTCTTTGGCAAAAGCTCCGCTGATTAAAGCTACAGATGCCTGCCAGTTATCATTTCTAATTCCCATTGGCTGTAAAACAGGTGTAATAACCTTACCTCCCAATTCCAGAATTGATACTTTTTCATGTTCTCTACTTATCGGTATCTGGATGCTTTGCAGGATATCTATTAACACAATCACCAGTAAAATGGTTTTTCCGGCTCTCAACAGAAAACTTTTCAACCGCTGCCAGGTGGGCATAAAAATGCCATTCAGCGTAGGAATATGATAGGCAGGAAGTTCCATTACAAAATCCCCCGGCGAACTTAGGAAAATTGTCTTTTTTAAGAGCAAACCAGTTAAAACACCCGTAATTATGCCAAAAAGATACAGCCCGAAAATTACCAAATTCGCCTGCTGCGGGAAAAATATCATTACTAAAAAGGTATACACCGGAAGTTTAGCTCCACAAGATATAAAAGGAGTTAAAATGGAGGCAAAAACCCTGTCCCGAGGTTTATCCAAAGTCCGCGTAGCCATTATTGCCGGAACAGTGCAGCCAAAACCAACTAATAAAGGTATAAATGCCTTTCCCGGCAACCCTATTTTCCGCATAAATTTATCCGCTATAAAAGCAGCTCTTGCCATATAACCGGAATCCTCCAAAATGGATAAACTTATGTATATGAAAAAGATAGGAGGAATAAAACTGCCTATGGTTACAATGCCTCCCCCAATTGCCTCACTGAAGAAATAATTTAGCCAATGCGGAAAGGACAAAGAACGAAACAAATTTCCCGCCTGCTCTATAAACAGCCAGCTGAGAACAAAATCTATCAAGTCAATACAGGGCTGGCTAAGTTTAACTGCAACCAGGAAAACCAAATACATC
>ERZ1026814.84-NODE-84-length-80587-cov-16.004561_pt1 | contig 80587 bp, 63 predicted proteins | sample MGYA00520871_ERZ1026814 | MGnify/ENA primary metagenome ERZ1026814 (study PRJEB33270, sample SAMEA104284478) | anaerobic digester metagenome | biome: Anaerobic digester microbiome; feature: mesophilic sludge digester; material: Anaerobic digester biomass | place... | reverse complement strand
CTCAGGAGCTTTCTAAGTGACTTAAACAACGACCAAATCCAGGTTATAGGACCTGAGTTAATTTTTGGGAAGATCTTCGATGCTATTGGGTTTAATGAGATAGAGAACGATTTATTCCGCCATTTAGTTATTACCCGCCTGTTTCATCCAGGGAGCAAACTGAAGGCGATAGATTATTTGAGTCGGTTCTTAAATGTTGATTTACAGGTTGACGAGATCTATCGTTTTTTAGATAAGCTTAACGATCAATTAAAAGATCAGGTCGAGCGTATTGCCTTCGAGCATACAAAAAGAGTTCTTGGCGGTACAATCAGCATTGTTTTTTATGACATGACTACTCTTCATTTTGAGGCCTCAGATGAAGATGATTTACGCAGGACGGGTTTTTCAAAAGTAGGGAGGCATCGGGATCCACAGATCTACCTTGGGTTACTTGTTGGACTGGATGGGTTTGCAATAGGTTATGACGTTTTTGAGGGCAATATCTTTGAAGGCCATACTCTGCTGCCTATAATCCAAAAATATGAAGAGAAGTATCATCTAAATAAACCGGTTGTAATTGCAGACGCAGGATTACTGAGCAAGGATAACATCAGCATGCTCGATTCCAGCGGATATAAATATATCATTGGAGCCAGGATCAAGAACGAGTCTAAACACATAAAAGAAAAGATACTTGATGAAGAATGGATTGATGGTCATTCGATTAACATAAAAAGAGGCAAAAGACAGCGGATTATAGTCTCTTATTCTGACCGGCGGGCAATGAAAGATATGCATAATCGCCAGCGGGGCTTAACAAGGCTGGAAAAAAGCCTTAAACGTGGAAGACTAACCAAGGCAAACATCAACAACAGGGGTTATAACAAATATTTAAAGCTCACCGGGGATGTTCAGATAGAAATAGATTACGACAAGTACAACGCTGATCAGCTCTGGGATGGATTGAAAGGCTATATCACAAATACTTCTCTGCGGGCAAAAGAGGTAATCGACAATTATAACAATTTATGGCACATCGAGCGCGCGTTCAGGATATCAAAGACAGACCTGAAAATACGTCCCATTTATCATCGCCTACGAAACAGAATAGAAGGACATATCTGCATATCATTTTCTGCGTACGCCATTTATAAGGAGTTAGAGAGAGCTTTAAAAACTGAAAAATCTTATCTCTCAGTGAAGCGGGCAGCCGATTTAACTCACAATATGTACCAGCTAAATGTCAGATTACCACAGTCAAAGCACCAAGAGTCATTCCTTTTCCGAATGAGCCGGGAGCAGAGTGACTTATATCAAATTATTCTGAAATATTATTGAGGTGCTGCATTGCGGAAAACAGGACTTAGACGCCTCTCGGCATAACAAGGCATGATTGAGATGACATTTTTTGTATGTTTTATTAAACCTATGTTTCATTTAAACACAGTAATTATGAAGGATTTATTATTCAAGAAAATTCTGCTGGTTCCTGTTCTAATGACAGGTGTGTTTGCATTATTCCTCAGCAGTTGTGACAAAGACAAAGATGATGATAGCGATGGCAAATCACTGGCAGTGACAGTGAATTTTTCGGGTACTAAAGTTCCTTCAGCCGGTGAGCAGCTGATGGTGGTGCTTGTATATTCTCCCTTGTCCGAAGTTGACATGGAAAATGACGGCCCGGATGATATACTGTTGCATACCCTTACGGCCAATGATATTACAAGCGGTGTAACGCTTACCTTTACAAACATCGATCCGGCTAAAGCAGAAGTATATGTTGCTGCTTTTGTAGATTCTGACGGTGATGGAAGTCCGGGACCTGGCGAACTTCTTGAATGCTATCAGGATGTGAGTGCCCTGGATGCTCTGACCGGAAAAGCAAATGCAACGAATGTGGCCGGGAAAAAAGCGATAACCATTAACCTGGATCAAATTCTGACGATGCCCTCACTGGCAGTGACAGTGAACTTTACGGGCACTAAACCAGAAGTTGGTAAAGAGCTGATGGTGGTGCTAGTATATTCTCCCTTTTCTGAAGTTGACATGGAAAATGACGGTCCGGATAAATTACTGTCTCATTTCCTTACGGGCAATGATATTACAAACGGGGTAACACTTACCTTTGAAGATATCAATCCATTTGCAGAAGAAGTATATGTCGCTGCTATTGTGGATTTTGACGGTGATGGAAGTCCGGGACCCGGCGATCTTATTGAATGCTATCAGGATAAGAATGCCCTCGATATTCTGTCCGGAAAAGCAGAAGCAACGAACGTGGCCGGGGAAACAGCGATAACCATTAACCTGGATGAAATTATGACGGGACCTTCACTGGATGTTACCGTGAAGTTTACGGGCGATCTGATCCCCGAGGTTGGTGATTTCCTGAGCGTATTTGTTTTTTATACCAAAATTTCAGAGCTGGATCTCGATGGTGATGTTGGCCCCGATTTTTATGTTAGTGTAGCTTTGACTCAGTCCCACATTGACAACGGTGTTACTGTCAAACTGGATGAGATAGATCTGGATAAGCCCGAGATTTATGTCGGCGCCACTGTTGATATAGACAAAAATGAGGGACCCACCCCGGGTGATCTGGCAGAATTCTTTGAAGATGTGGATTTGCTGGATGCCGCGTTGGATGTTGCACGGCCGGAAAACTGCCACGGATTGAACTCTGTAGTAATCAACCTTGATCAAATTCTGACGATGCCCTCACTGGCAGTGACAGTGAACTTTACGGGTACTACAATTCCTGAAGCCGGTAACGAGATGCAGATGGTGCTTTTTTATTCTTCCTTGTCCGAATTTAACCCGGAGACTGATGACCCGGATGACGTGCTGTCTCATACTCTTACGCCCGGTGATATTACAGGCGGAATAACGCTTACCTTTACAGATATCAATCCGTTCGCAGAAGAAATATATGTCGCTGTTCTTGTAGATTCTGACGGTGATGGAAGTCCGGGAAATGGCGAACTTGCGGAATTCTATAAGGATGTGAGTGTCTTTGATGTTCTGACCGGACAGGCAAATGCAACGAACGTGGCCGGGAAAACAGCGATAACCATTAACCTGGATCTGGTATTGGAAATGCCATAAGAGTAAGAATAAAAAGTTGTATTTGGTTCTTATACACTGCGGCTGCCGTGATGAAGGCAGCCGCAGTGTCTTTTCTCCTAATGTTCATCCTCGGCCAGAGTATAAAACTCCCCGGGGGTAAAGAGTTCAGACAACTGACTTTCATTGCAATCAGATTTTATTGCCTGACCAATATGCCATGTCTCGCCATGATCGTCAGAATAACATAAATAAGGTGAATTAGTCAAGACTCGCTATGGAGGTGGAAATCATGTATAGCGCTTGCATACAGACTGATATTCTGCCCAGACCACTTAACAGTCCTCTTTAGTTACCCCATTATTGCGCCACGGAGTACCGATGATATATACCAGCCTGTTACCAGCAGGCCTTTTATCTCTAAAACTATGCACCTGATTCACGCAAATTCTCCTGTTCAATCAATGCAATTTTACAGATTAAAGATTAATACTTTAGTTGTCGAAAATCCTGTTCCAATTATCATCACTTTTTTCGCAGACATTTTTGAAATGGCAGTAAATACAAACGCATCACCAGGTGAATAAGTTTTCCTAACGTGATTTTTCCAGGTGTCATTAGTTATTAAAATATCTCCATAAGGGAAGTACCCTAACTCATTATAATGTTGACCTATTCCAATAGACTGATATTCATTAATAAAAATCAGGTTTATCATCAGTGGTACTTCAATAATCGTTTCCTGACAGGCAGAATTTATGGTCAAAATTCGACTATTGGACCAGAAAAAGGTTTTATATTTTGAATAGAATATCTTACTGAAATTGTGACTATTATTACACTTTAGACTATCCCAGGTACTTCCTCCGTCAGTGGTTTTTAAATAAGAACCTTTTGTCATGAGCACAAGACCCTCATAAGGATTTTTAAATTTAATATCCCCATATGATTGAAATGATGCATGCTTTTTAATATTGATCCAGTTTTGTCCACCATCTTCTGTCTTAATTAATAGATTGGCTCCAGAAATAAAACCAGTTGATGGACTGAGAAAACAAATTGAACTTGGTGCGCTGGCTAGTTTTAAGTCCTGTATGATCCATGTCTCCCCGCCGTTGAGTGTCTTAAGTAATACTCCACTTTGATTATCTCCTCCAATAATGAATCCTGTTTGCTCATTCAGGAACTGGACAGATAAAAGTGGCAATGAGGTTGGTGAAGCAATCTGTTTCCAGGTTTTGCCAGAATCTATTGTCTTAATGATCCTGCCTGTTATTGAAACCGCATAGCCTGTTTTTTCATTTACGAATACAAGATCACGATAAACGTCATGAGGTATTTCAGAATCCATTAGTGATATGCTGTCAAATGAAAGATCATAAGCAGGCCTGGGCTCAGACAAGCCATTATCAATGATATCATCATTGCGTTCACAACTGAATGCGGTTAGCAGTACTATGCTGAAATATAGAATGAATATATTTTTATATTTCATTAATAATTAGTTAAGGCAGATTGAATGACAATCTCGCACTTATTAAAAGATGCGAATTGTGTCTAAAAGGTTGTGCACTTGTGCTTAATTTTTTTCTCAAGACTACTCAGGCTTGCTGGTAACGTTCGGCAGAACCGAGGCTGCGGAACGGGAATCCGCAGTTGGCGTATCACCGGACTTCGCCCTGCAGTATGAACTTTGTCAGGTGCCGGTTTTAAAATAATGTCATGTGTGCAATAAAATTTGGATGCGAATATTGAGCTTTCCCACTTTCGTAAATCTCATTAGCTATCTCCAACGCTTCAAATCCCGTTTCTACATCCTTAACTTTAAAATGTTGTGTTGAATAATTTGATTCAATCAATTCTAAATTTAACGTTTCTGCATACTCTACAAATTCCGATTCAGTTATTCTTTCATTGTCATTCTTAGTAAGCACTTCACTTAGTAAAATCCAATAACTCATAGGGTCAACGTCGGACAAATAAAATACTGGTGTGGCAGAAGATATTTCATTATCCTTATTTAATTCCTCCAGATAATTTTTGAAGTCTGAACAATTGCAATTTTCATTAATAATTGCCAGGGTTTTGCCAGAGAAACTGTCAGAGGAGATATTGTCTGTGCTTATGAAGGAATACTTTTCTAAAATTGACTTCGCCAATTCTCCTGTTAAGTCGCTTTGCTTAAATACAATCCATACTTCATTTAATGAATGTTTTAGAAATGTTTTTGAACCTCCGGAATAATAAAAATATTCATCCGAACATAATTTTGGATTTGACTGAATATCTTCGTTTTCACAAGAAACAAAGAGCATCAGTCCGACAAATAATAGAATATAATTTTTCATAACTCTTTATTACCAGATGATTTTCTTACTCTTTACGTTGCGTCAAACTTGCATCTGACGTTCTACGGAGCCGAAGGCAATTGCAGATACCGCCTGGTTAGCACCAGTTAATTATCTTTTAAAAATGAATGCTACTTTATCATCATCTTTTAATCCTCTATCTGTGCATGTTTTACCAATACAGAATCCTGCAAACCAGCCTGATTTTAGTTTAATATAATAACCCCATCCTGCCATCTTTAAAATATCAACATTCTGAATATCTTTAATACTTTTCAACGTCATATCTACCCTGACATTCTCATTAGTTATAAAACCGGAATCAGTAGTCCCAATAAAGTTTACCCGGTAATCCTTATCCCAGGCAATATCAAAAATTATTCCATTATTTAAGATGGTTGTTGAAGTGCAAATTTCAGAGCTATTAACCAGGAGTCCTCTATTATTACCGGTCAATCTAATTGAATCACCAAGAATGTCTCCAATTGAAGGTAAACTTTTCAGTCGGATTGTATCAATAATAGATTTTGTATTTACTGTCTGAATTGGATTTTTATTGATAGTATTTGAACATCCATATCCAACAAACATACTTAATAAAAGTACTATATATCTCATTTTTTTAAGTTTCATGTTAATAGCAGCGGTTCATTTTAATTTGGTGCTGATGGCGCGGCATTATAAGGCGTTTTTGTTGTTTTGATAATGGAAGCCGTGACAGGGAATCTGCTTTTGGCCAGGGTCACGAGATATGGCCGGAATAAACAATCTATAGTGCTTTTTTTGCACTCGTGATGGCATGTAGTTTTATTCTTTTCATAACAAAGTTTTGGGGTACGTAAAAAATCGTGACGCCATGAGGGAGACCCTGGCGGGAGCCGGGGCAGGGCCGCACCGCGCAATGGTTTTTGCCCGGCGGCTTCAGCCGCTAGGCCGGGCCGATAAAGCACCAACTGGTTTTGGTGTGCCGGTCTGTTGGATCGGCGCGCAAAAACCAGTCGCGGTGCGGAAAAGCCAATGACATATACCGACCTGTTAACTACAGTTCCCTTCAAGGTTCTATGCCAAGAATGAGCAATGGTACAGGTGGATTGTTACGACCATGTCTGAGGATATTGTAAACCTCACCTTCATAATATGCTACTCCGCTACTCATCTTTGATTGCATGGTTTTGGTCGGCAAAATTTCAATACCAAGATTTATTACTCCACCTGAGTAGAAAAGCAAGTGTTTTACGAACAGATCAAAGGCAACAAAAGCATATTTTCCAAATTGAACTTCAACCGCTATTTGATCTTTTACAAAATCTGTTTGTTTATACGAAGAAATAGGATGGGTAACTCCTTTAGAGATAAGAAAGTCCCTCTGTTTATCATAAGGAAGGGTTATCAATTCTGGAAGAAGTCTCTGATCTGTTGTAATATAATACTTGTATCTACTTTCAGACCAGCCTAAAGCTTTAAATTCATTGTTAAAGGCTTTATTAAGCTCAATTGGGCTGAAAAGCATTGCCCCAGGCATAGTTTTTTCCTGGCTTACCTTTGTCAGGTACTCTGTGGCATTTATACTATTAACCACCTGCATTATTTCTTTATACAGGTTATTATGATGGACAATTAAGTATTCTTCACCGTTCAGATGTGAATACTTCTGTGATATTTTCATTTTTGGCTTTTTGTTCGAATGAAAGACCAGGTTGGTTCTGTATTTGTTGCCACTCTTTGGGAATTTGTGACACTTTTTCATTACCTGATGGTTTATGAATAGGCTTATTCATTGGCCTTATCTTCAACTTGCCTTCTCTTAAGTATTCTATTCTCTTGAGGGCAATTTTGCAGTATTCTTCTTCTTTTTCAATACCTATTGCATTCCTATTGTTTCTAATGGAAGAGATTATTGCCGAACCAACTCCAGCAAATGGATCAAGGACCCAACTATTATCATTAGTTAATGCCAATACACATCTATCAACAAGCTCTACCGGGAATTGACAAGGATGTATTGTTTTTTCTGGATGATTTGATTTTACATTTGGAATATCCCACATACCTGTTTCCCAATCCTGTGCCATGATTTCCCAAATATCACTAGGATTTTTCCCCAGAGGATTTCCAGATGGCTTACCTTTCTTTGGTCCCTTAAAAGCCAGTTTGCCAGGGTATTTTGAGGGAATTCTGACATTATCCAGATTAAAGATATAATCATCAGTTTTACTGAACCACAATAGTGTCTCATATCTTCCGGAGAACCTGTTACTAGCATGAAGTCCATGTCCAAAGTGCCAGATAATTCTATTCCTGAGTTTAAGTCCAAATTTCTTGAATATCTGATAGTAATAAATGTCGAGAGGGAATATTTCTCCTTTATCAACAAAATTACCAACCTGCCAGCATAGATTACCTTTATCTGAAAGTGTCCTTACAAGTTCAATTATTATTTCTTCCTGAGTGGAGAGATAGTTCTCAATGCTAGTTTTAACTTCATAGGATTTGCCAATATTATACGGAGGCGAAGTAATAACAAGATCAAATTTCTTGTCAGGTATCTGTTTGAGAATTGACAGACTATCTCCTCTGATTATCTGGTGTTTGATATTGGAATTCAAATATTCAAATAATGGCTCTTTCACGAGAATGTTTTTAGTGTATTGATTTCAAAAATACAGATTGAATAGCTGAATGACTACTTTTTCAAAAGAAAGTTATTCACTATGATTCGTATCTGAGCGTTGCAGTTAACTTTATAATATGTATACAAAAGGTGTAGATAATTTACTGTTAGTGACTTAATGTCAGCTTCAACGTGTCTATTCCAATTTTGATAGTTGATGTACGAAAGCCAACTTCCCGTGACTCCTGATACGGCAATGCCCCGTCAGTCACACTGCAGATTATGCTATCCACAAACTACTTGCAGTGAAAATTACTGCTGACTGACTTTCCACGTTCAAACTTCGATACAAGTTAAACAAAACTCCTTTTGCAACCTTCCGGGAATCATAACGAAATCGTGATACACAAGAATATTTTAACAATCTGATGCAAGCTGAAATTCTTATAGATACGCACTGAAAAGGGCTTTTGACCTCAGTAGTGAGATCATGAAAGCTTCGTTTGTAAATGCCTGGCACCTGTTGATCATTGAATAGCCTATATTGGTCAAAATCAGCATACTGCCACATGGTTTTGTCATATATTTTTTGTTAATTTATACTTCCGAAGGTCCTTTTTATTTTTGAAAGGCAGCCCTCACAACTTCAGAAAGTTTCCCGGAGAGGGGACAGAAAAGTGAGGGCTGCTCTTATTAATGGAAGTGGTCCGTTATAATCAGTCAAAAGGCATGACAGGGTGATAAAAAAAGGGCCGGCTATTATGGCCGACCCATTTTTACAGAAACTTATCTCTCCATTCTACAATGTAATCTCATCAAAGTTGATTCTGAAAACTCTGGAGGCAGAAAAGACTCCTTCAATAGACCATGGGAATACCCTGTGCCATCTTCCCTCGTAGCCGGCAAGCGATCCTACATAAAGATAGGTATCGTCGAACACATAGTTGAAACCCTCGTCAATTTCCATAACTACCTCAAGGAAATGTTCATTTTCCACCCAGTAATCGGATACCTTGATAGTTCCCACAGGACCTTCAATCGCTCCGAGTGTAGCCTTGACAAGCTCAAACTCATTTTCGCCGTTGAAGTCATAGTAATTGTATCCCATATGAAGTCCGTATTCTTCACTGACACCCAATCCGCCACTAACAGCCCATCCGATTCTTTCATAGGAGACCTCTTCTCCCTCTACCGGTACTGCCAGGTAGGTTTTAGTGGCAATCACAAGCGTATTGGCTTTGACCAGGCAGAAGGTCAGGTTGCTCAGGCCGGCGGGCTTGCCGGACCTGTTAACTGGTGAGCTGAGATTCTTGTCGCCCATACTGCCGCCGGGATAGAAATAGACATTGGCAGCGTTACCTCCTTTTACAATTGCTGCACCAACAACATATTCCACGCCATCAATAAGAAGAGGTGCATCCATGCTGAATTCCACATAAACGCCATCCTGTACCATCACGTTCAGGCCATCCGGAAACTCACCGTCAAATATTCCGTCATTAAAGTCAATCTTGTCTCCGCATAGGAAATATCCTGCGGGCAGGTTAAATGCTACAGCCACCTCAGCGCATGTAACATTGCCTCCATTATTGGCACCGTCTACAATCACAGGCGTTATACCAGCATCCGAAGGCGGAAGTACTGCCTCAGAGACAGAATCTTTCTTTTTCAGCATAATTTCGTCGTCATCCTGCTGGCAGGAACCCAGCGCAGCTACCATTACAAGAGCCGCGAGCACATAAAACATTTTTTTCATCTCAGCCATTTTTTAGTGAGTAATTAATTAAATAATAAATATTTGTCTATTAATATTTTTGAATATATCTGTCACGCTATCAGCCCCATAGCTGCAGACCTGCGCTTTGCATGAAAATAGGTCAGGCCGTTTTTCTCGGTCATGGTAATCAGCTGCAGATTGCATTCCTCAAGGAGAGCGTAGACTGTCCTTACTGTCAGATACCTGTTGGTCTTCATATCAATAAAGCTGTACATCCTGTTAATAAAAGGTATCCTTGATTCAATGCCATTCTCATAAGCTTCAGCCTTGTCCGAAAGTTTTTTGGGCAGATTGCTGTATTTGTCGGAGAAACCGTTCTGCGCCTTGTTGTCAGTAAAGCATCCGACAAATGCGCTGTCGTCAGGAAGCATTTCTGATAGCCTGCACAGGAAACCTCTTAACTCCCTCATGTAATTAAGCGGTTTCAGATTCACGATGGTCTTCACTCCCTTCATGTCCTCGCTATCATAGAAAAAATGCCTTGTCGATGGGATGACCAGCATGGAAGCATCGTCAATCAGCCCCATCCCGTCAAGATAGCTGATCAGATCCTGGCGCACTTCTGCAGTGAGCTCGGAAAATATATGGTTTAAACTTGCAAACGCAGCCGTCATGCTGCGTCCGGAGATCATACCAAATAACCGGTCAGAAGTTGCACCTGCATTGTTTCTTAAGGTTTGATTTTCCATCTCTTTATATTTTATTGTGTTTTCTAAATTTCTAAATCAGATAATAGATATAGTCATATGCAATACCATTGTCTCTGAGCCACCAGCGTAATGCCCTGGCTATCCTCCTGCGCTTTATGAGCACCTTGCCCGTCTCGGTTGATGTGATTTCAAAAAGTATCTTCATTTTTCGCTCTTTTAGTTATGACAAATTTAAAGCACATACCAAGGCGTGTCAAGTCGCAAACGCCCATGTAATGGCAATTTACGACTGTTTTTAAAAACCTTTGTCAAGCATTATGGGGCATCCGTCGGAGCAGAGAGTCCGCTCACACCATTTAACCTTGCATTCGTCAAAAAGAGGCTCTATTTTACCAGCGTAATCCGAATTTCCGGGGGAAAATCAATAATTTGTATTTCAATGCGCTCAGTATCTTATTCTTATATGAATCTGAAACCAAAAAACAGCATGAATCTAAATTTTGACGAACGGATGATTAATTTGGATTAAATTTGCGAAATAATAGAGAAATCATGTTCATGAAACATTCTTTGAGCCTTCTTTTCTTCCTGTCAATCGCGTTTTTGTCATGCAATCGTGGAAATACTCCCCTGTACAAATCGGAAATGTTTGCGGTCTACCCCGACCGTGTGGTACAGGAAGGGTTTACCTCCACAGTTGTAAGCAGAGGTGAGATGAACTCTGATTACCGGAGCCCCGGGGCATCCATTGACCCTGTGATTGAGTTCAAGTTCAGCATCAACGGCCGTGATAACGAACTGCCATTTGGGGTAAACCATCAGGCCAACATCTTTCCCGTGAATGGGGAGTTAACGGTTCTGGATATAAAATTCGGGCAAAAATCGGTCCCGGACACGCTCAGAGATGCCTCACAGCCCCTGCCAAAAAACACAAAAGTGAGGTTCAGGATCGACTTCAGCCAGGTACTGGAATCATTCAGTGAAAAGGGATATTATGAGGATATTCTTGGGAATCGGATATTCAGGGACGACTTCAAGGGACTTTACATTGCCGGTGATACCTACCCGCTCAGCTGGGACTTCGAGAATATACCGGGGAACCCGGATATGAAGATGGAGGATCCCGACGGCGACGGCATCTTTGAGAAAGAACTGACATTCAATGTCTTCGACCCTTCTGCGCATACTTCATCATCATGGAAACTTACAAATGACATTTCACAATACCCTCAGTTCGGAAGCTCTTCCCTCCTGCTCGATGCACTTTATAACATGGCACTCGACGAGATGATGATGCTAATGGAGGAGGATGGAACATTTCGTACCGGCAAAGAATGGGCGGGGGTCTGGACCCGCGATATAAGCTATGCCACCCTTCTCTCACTGGCCTGGCTTGACCCGGAAAGATGCATGACCAGCCTCATGAGCAAAGTGTCTGATAACAGGATAATACAGGATACCGGCACCGGCGGAGCATGGCCGGTTTCTTCCGACAGGGTCGTATGGGCACTGGCTGCATGGGAAATATATAAATATACCGGTGACAAAGAGTGGCTGCTGAATGCCTTTGGAATTATCACCAACAGCATGGAGTCTGACATCATGACAATCACTGATCATGAAACAGGACTGATACGGGGTGAATCATCCTTCCTCGACTGGAGGAAACAGACCTATCCGCTGTGGATGGAGCCTGCAGACATTTACGGCTCTCTTAACCTGGGTACCAACGTTGCCTATTGCCAGGCACTCAGAGTGACAGGGATGATGGCCCGGGAACTGGGCAGAGAAGACAATTGGAGCGAAAGGGCCGAAGAACTCGGGGAAAAGATCAACAACCACCTCTGGCTGGAAGAGAAGGGCTATTACGGCCAGTACCTTTACGGAAGGCGATACAGGACGGTTTCGCCACGGGCGGAAGCTCTCGGCGAATCATTTTCGGTACTCTTCGGTATAGCAGATGGAGACAGGAGCCTCAGGGTGCTTCAGAATACCCCCGTCACCCCTTACGGGATAACATGCATCTATCCGCAGATACCCGGGATACCTCCATATCACAACAACGGGATATGGCCCTTCGTGCAGGCTTTCTGGACCATGGCCAATGCGCAGAAGAGACAGGTTGAAGCTGTTGAGGCCGGATTGGCTTCGATAATACGCCCTGCAGCACTCTTCCTTACCAATAAGGAAAACTTCGTGGCCGAAAACGGAGATTTCGAAGGAACTGAAACAAACTCAGACAGGCAGTTGTGGAGCGTTGCGGCAATGCTGGCAATGCACCACCGTGTATTAATGGGCATTAATTTCGAAGCAGACAAGTTGAATTTCAGTCCGGTAATACCGGAAAGTTTCAACGACACCTACTCGCTGTCCGGCCTGAAATACCGTAACGGAACCTATAATATCAAGGTCACGGGGTGGGGCGACGGAGTAATGTCATTCAAGATTGACGGAAAGGAATCGGCTGATCATTATATCCCGGCCACAACGACAGGTAACCATAACATTGAGATAGTCATGAACGGAAGGACAACAGGCAGCACCCATAAGGCTGTCAGTAACCTGACCGCACCTGAGACACCACTCCTTTCAGTGACAGACTCTGGTCTTCAGTGGAGCCAGGTAAGCGAAACAACCGGCTACAGGGTTTTCAAAAACGGGAAAGTGATTGCTTCAACTGCAGGAACAGATTTCGTTCCCGGGAATCCGGATGAGGCTGCTGAATACCAGGTGATGGCTGTTGGAAGCAACTTAACAGAGTCCTTCATGAGCAATCCTGTTACCGTCTCACCGGCAGCCAACGGCACCATAACAGCTGAAGCAGAGAGCTTCAATGTCAGTGGTGAAAACAGGTACCCGGGATACACCGGCAGCGGATATGTGAAATTCAGCCTGTCTGAGAACCGTGAACTCAGAATCAGAATTACCGCAAGGGAAGGGAAATATGCACTGGTGATGCGCTACTCCAACGGGACCGGACCTGTCAACACTGACAACAACTGTGCAATACGGTCATTGTATGTCAATGGCATCTATACCAGGGCGCTTGTATTCCCTCAACGCGGAAAGGATGAATGGTCAGACTGGGGATACACATACCCTGAGTGGATCGATCTGAAGGAAGGGGAAAACATTCTTGCCATCAGGTACGAAAACTTCAACAGGAACATGGACGGGGAGATAAATGACTTTCTCCTCGACAGGATAACCCTGGAGAGGTTCAACTGACGGGCAGCAGTTTACCGGCAACTATTTCCTGGTGCACCCGATCCCGTGAAGCTCCGGTGAAAGAGTATAGAACGGCGCCCTGTAGTCAGGTCCGCCTGCAAACGGTTCCTTTTCAGGCTCACTGTGCGGGTCGAGATCAACATGGCTGAAGCAGCCCATCCCCGCCACCATGTGCACTGCACAACCCAGAGCCAGTTTTGATTCAAGCATGCAGCCAATCATCAGCTTGATGTTGGCGCTCCTGGCAATGGCTGCAATATCCATCGCCTCAATGATGCCTGACTTCATCAGCTTGATATTGATATAGTCTGCACAACCCGTGCGTACGACGTTTATGGCGTCAGCGCTTGTGAATACCGACTCATCTGCGGCAACAGGTATGGAAGTGTGATCCTTTACGAACCTCATCCCGGCAAGGTCATATTTTGAGACCGGCTGCTCAAACAGGATGGGTCTTATGCCATTCTTTGTCATCTCCTCGGTGAAGTGAACCGCTTCACAGGGTGAATAGCCCTGATTGGCGTCAATTGTGATTCCGCATTGCGGAGCACCATCCCTGATTGCAAGCAGGCGGTCAATATCATCCGTCAGCTTCTTTCCCACCTTTGTCTTCAGTACGGTATAACCCTCCTTCGCCAGTTTGGCGGCATTCCTTTTTGCCACATCGGGCGGCACTATATCAATGGTGTAATCAGTCTCAACCCTGTTTCCGGCTCCGCCGAAGAACCGGTAGAGCGGTATCCCAAGCACTTTGGCATAGGCATCAATAAGCGCCATCTCAATAGCACAGCGTGCAGTCACCTGAGGCTGGAATACGCCGCGAAGAGTGGCAGCTATCGACCTGTATTCGGTTATCTCCTTCCCTTTGATGAAGTCCACACAGCTCTTCAGGGTGGCCAGTACAGTTGACTGGTTCTCACCGTTAATCGGCTCAAGCGGAGCTGCCTCACCGTAACCTTCGATTCCGTTGTCGAGGATCACCGTCACCAGCGCATTCTCAATGCTGTACTTTGTGCCGATGGATATCCTGAATGGTTCTTCGAGATCAAGATTCAACGGCTCAATAACTACCTTCCTAATCTTAATTGCTTTCATTTTTATCCTTCCATTGTTTTAATAATCCAAGTAACTGACCAATCTGATCCTCCGTATGAGTGACTGATACGGCAATCCTCACCATGCACAGATGTTGCCTGGCCGGATAGTTGACAGAGGGCGCTATCACCCCGTTCTCTTCAAGGAATTGAGAAAGTCCGTTTGCCTTTTCGGCACTGTTGAAGAGAAGAGGTATAATTGGAGTCCCGAAGCGGGTGGTCCGGAAATTCATGGCAGCAACTGCCTCCCTGATCATCCACGCCTTGTCAAGCAGTTCCCTGCGCATTCCGGGGTTTTCCCTGATCAGTGCAAGCGAGGCTGTTCCCGCAGCAGCTATTGGCGGAGGCAGGGCAGTTGAGGCCTGGTATGTTGCCGACTTCTCCCGGATCATCCCGGTGACCTGGCGACTGCCCGATATGAATCCGCCGTAACCGCCAAGCGCCTTGCTCATAGTTTCGGTCTGGTATATTCTTCCGTCGCCGGGAAGGCCAAAGTGTTCCGGTGTTCCCTTGCCTGTGGCACCGATGACCCCCGTGGCATGCGCGTCATCAACAACCAGGATGGCATCGTGTTTTCTGACAACCTCATATATCTGGTCCAGAGGAGCTATTTCGCCCGTCAGGGCAAAGATACCATCGGTAATTACCAGCGGACCCGATCCCCGGTTATAATCGAGCAGGTAATCGAGATGACCGGCGTCACAATGATCATAGTAGATCACCCTGACCACATCGGCCGGGATGGCAGCAATAATGCTGGCATGGGCCGCCTGGTCGATAAAGATCGTTGAATAGCTCCCCTTCAGTATCTCGAGGAGGATGCTGTTGCCCTGGTAACCTGAGGCAAAGACAACTGCATCTTCCTTGCCCTTGAAGGCGGCCAGGGCACCCTCCAGCTCAAGGTGAAGGTCTGATGTACCTGTAGTGTGCCGTGATGCAGCAAAATTAACACCATACTTCTCCACAGCACGGATAACTGCTTTCTTTATCTCAGGATGACCTGCCAGCCCCAGGTAGTTATTTCCCGCGAAGTAAGAATACTTCCTGCCGTTGCTGTAAATGTAATTCCCGACTTCGCCGTTCAATAGAATCATACTCCCTGCTTATCTGAAATTATTGATTGTATCAAAATTAATCTTTATATAGTAGTCAGACATCCTGTCACTACTCTTTATTTGCGCTTTCAGGCCTTAGTATGGCCAGCTGAAGTATGACGGCAAGCAGAACCGGTATTGCCAGAAGAGCCATATCACGTGCCAGGTTACCGGAATCCATTGATTTTCCGAGAACCCTGGTAATGAAAGCTCCGGCAAATACGCCTGCCATATTCATCAGGCCATAACCCGTTGCCCTCAGGCGTGGTGTCACAAACTGGCAGAGGATCGGCATGTTATTGGCATCAAACATACCATACCCTATTCCGAAAAGCACTGCACCACCTATGATCCACAGGTAAGTGTGCCCGAGCCCGACCAGCAGAAGTGAGGGAATGGTGAGTGACAGGCCTATTGCTCCCGTATAGATACGTCCGCGAATGTTCTTCTGTATCCACCTGTCGGAGAGTATCCCCCCGAAGATCACACCAACCAAAGAGGAAAATGCAATGGTTATGGTAGACATTGGTCCGGCCACCGGCATCTCAATTCCGAGACTTGATGAAAAGAGAGTCGGTATCCAGTTCTTTACCGCCCAGCCTGGCAGGCTCGGTACGGCAAAATAAAAGAGTATCACCCAGAAGCTTACCATACCGAACAGCATGGAAAGCCCCGAAGCCACTGACCTGAATCCGGAGAGACCCGATGAGGCCTTCTTTATTTTCTGTCTCTGTTTGTATTCACGAAGGAACAGAATCAGGACCAGGCTATATACTATACCAATAAGCCCGAAGTAGTGAAACGTTTTCTGCCATGACAGGCTGTCAGCAATGGTGGCACCGAAACCACCCAGTGCCTGTCCCATATAGAGACCGGTCATGTGAATTCCAACCGCCAGTGACCGTGTTGATCCCTGGTGATAATCGGCAATCAGGGAAAGCCCGGCAGGTATGTAAAGCGCCTCACTGACACCCATTATCGCCCGCAGGGCATAGAGAACCCCAAAGTCATGGGTATAGCCCATGGCGAAGGTGACACCTGACCAGACGAATAGGCTGCAGATGATCAGCCATTTCCTGTTGAGCCTGTCGCCAATGATTCCCGCTACAGGACTCATAAGCCCGTATATCCAGAGGAAGACAGCCATCAGCCTGCCGAAATTCTCCGCCTTTTCCAACTCCACGATGTCAACCATCATTGCATTCTTCATGGTAGAAAGCATCTGGCGGTCCATATAGTTAAGCAAAGCCACCATCCACAGCAGTGCCACCACCACCCATGCATACCTTCTTTCAGCTACGCTCTCTTTCATCATTATGCAGATTTTACCGGTTCAACATTACTGAGTGTCTTCCATACCTGCAACAATCCTCTCGGGATATGGAAACATCCCTTCCACTTTCCGCCCTTGAGCGGCAGGAGCACTTCACCACTCCGGTTCAGGTACCCGTACCATTCTCCGAATTCAGGGTCGGGAAAGTGACTCCACGTGTAGGCATCAACCTTTTCAAACCAGTCAAGACAACGCCTGTCACCCGTCAGTCTGTACCCCTTTGCCAGTGCAACGAGGGCCTCGATATGCACCCACCATAGTTTCTGATCCCACTCCAGTTGCTGCGGAGGATATCCTTTGACGTCCAGAAAATAGAATATGCCACCGTGCTTATCATCCCATCCCTTACTCAGTGTCTGCAGGGTGATCTCTGTGGCTTTGACTGCAAGCCTGTGATCTCCCATGATTTCAGAGAGGTCCATCATAAACCACATGGCCTCGATGGCGTGTCCGGGATTCAGCAGCCGGCCTTCAAATGAGTCGGAGAATGATCCGTCAGGAGCCACGTTTTCAAGGATCAGGCCATACTCCCTGCTGTGGAAAACATCCATGACTTCATGAACAGACTCCTCCCTTAACCTTTCAACAGTCCCGGCATCAAGAAGGGGAGCCATGATTTCCGAGAGATTGCTGAGGATCATTGGAAGGGTGAAACCCTTCAGCGGCCGTGTGCCGGGATATACTTTTGACCATTTGCCTTTAGGATTCCCGGAACGGCTCAGAATGCTCCGGAAGGTATTCAATGCAATTTCACCGTACCTGCTCTTGCCCGTTGCCCTGAACAGTTCACCGAATGCCATTGCAGCGAAACAGTCAGAGAAAATATTGTATGGCTGGACGAGTGGTTTCCCTTCCCTGGTCAGGGAAAAATAAAAGTTGCCGTCACGGTCACTTCCGTATTTCCCAAGGAAGGCAGCCCCTGACAGTGCCATATCGAGCCATTCCTGGCGTTTCTCAACATTGTTGAAGAGGTGGCTGAACATCCATATCTCTCTGCCCTGAAGCCAGATGAACTTGTCAGTGTCATATACTTTCCCGCTACGGTCAAGGCATGTGAAATAGCCTCCATGCTCATGATCAGGCGAGTACTTCATCCAGAATGGAATTATATCATTTAACAAGGCATTCCTGTACCGCTCAGCTATTGACTGTAATTGAGTATCCATAGTGTTGCCAGAACTGTAATTTCATCATGACCTTTTGCAGATCCTCGCTCGTAAGTGATTATCCATAGTCTGCTTTACCTGAATCCGGCCATTCTTGTTTCCGTAGTTCTCACCCCGGGTTTTATTTCACCTGAAGGTATCACAATGCCCCACGGAGTCTGCACGGCTGTGGTGGTTACCTGTGCCGGGCCGGGAATCTCCCCTGCCTGTGTGCATCTCCCTGTTTTTGTGTCAAGAATCAGCACTGCCCGGGAAAAACCAGGATGACTCTCCTGGAGAGAGATATATTCATTTTCCAGCTGTTTCAACTCAAGAGTGTCAGATTCTGTTGCCATTGCAGAGAGAACGGCCTCTACTTTGTTGAATACAGATCCGTCATTGCCACCAAAGAGGGCAACATACCTTTCGTCTATTGCTGCCCCGGTGCCGGCTGCAAGAGGCATGACACCGGTTTCCCCGGTAAGGTTACCTGCTTTGGTCCACCTGTCGGCAGCCGGAGAATAGCTGAAAATCTCCTGACGTATCACGGATGTGGCATCACCCTCTCCCCTGGTTCTGCCACCAATAATCCATATTTTAAGTTCTTTGCCTTCAACGGCAGCCATGACGCTGTTTATCAACGGCAGTGGCATTTCAGCATGTTTTCTCCATCCCTGGCTTATCTCTTCAGTATCGAGGCTCCACATTGATGAGGAAGAGCCGTCAGTGGTCTGCCCTCCTGCTATAAAAACAACGGAACCTGATGAGGCAGCAGCTGCGCCGGACAGAGGAACCGGGAGTTCAGGCAGAGGTATAATCAGCGGTTTGCCGTCTGTTATTGAAATCATAAAGGCTTCATCTGTTATGCCTGATTCATTCTCCCCTCCCATGCAAACCACGCCGGCCCTGACCGATGCTGAGGCACCGTAGGCAACGGGCCGGGGCAGCCCGCTACTGCCCCCCGCTGCTTTCCAGCCCTCGCTGCCATAAGGCAATTGCAGCAGGTAAATCTCATTATGATACTTTTTCCTGCCGCCGTGCCATGGCATGGTATCAGGAAAGTTGGCGCCGCCTGCAACTATTAAAGTGTTGCCATGGAGGCCGGTAAAGGGGCCTGCCACACCCGGCTGTATAGCACCGGGAGAAGGAGGCGGCAGGGGAGCAAGCTCCGTCCATTCGGCATTCATCGTTCTGCAGGAGTCAATTGTTAATGAAAAAGAGAGAATCAACAGGAATCCGAAGAATTGCAACCGTTGTTGTTTCACCTGTGTCAGATTTTTGAAAACAGATCATCCATTCCCAGCCCCCTGACATCCTTAACAAATGCCTGGTAGTCAGCCTCTGACATATTCCTTACCGGCAGTCTGAACTCACCGCAGTCAAGGCCTATAAACCTCATATATGCTTTCCCCGTGGCAATACCTCCGTATTTGCCGAGAAGGGTGATCATGTCAATTGATTTCTGCTGCATTGCACGTGCAGTGACCTGATCATTCCTGTCAAATGCCTCTATCAACTTGTGATAGAGAGGAGCGGCATAGTTGTATGTACTCCCGACAGCACCCCGGGCTCCAAGAACCAGTGCGGAAAGGAAGTTTTCGTCCCTGCCCCACAGCATGTCATACCTGCCGTTGTCATAATTCAGACAACTCAGGAAATCCATGAAGTCTTCGTGCGTATACTTGATGCCGGCAAAGTTGGGCACACGCGGAGCCACCTCCCTGACAAAGTCAATCATGTTGAAAAAGCCACCGGTAAGCACCGGGATATGATAGTAATAAACAGGCGTTTCAGGAACTGACTCTGCCACCCTGATGAAAAACTCCGCCAGCATCTTCACATTTGCCGGCTTGAAGTACGAGGGTGATGTCACAGACACTGCATACAGTCCCATCCTCTCCGACTCCCGGGCCAGCACAATGCACTCCCTGAGACACGTCCCTCCCAAATGGCTGATAACCATAAGGTTGCTACCTGAAGAGGCTTTTGCCCAGGCTTCCGCAACAATCAGCTTTTCGTGGCTCGTGGTTGAGACGCCCTCGCCTGATGAGCCGTTTATGAAAGCACCCGCCACTCCATTGGAGACAAGCACTCTGTGATACTGCTCAATTATCCCGGAATTGATCTCCCCGTCCGGATACATCGGGGTGAACGGTGCGGCAATCAGGCCGGCAAGTTTCTTAATCTTCATATTGTCATTTTATTTTAAGTCTGAATGTTGAGACCGGCAATCCTGATTCACCGGTCAGATTTCCTGTTGAATATGGCTTCCATCCATATCTTACTGCTATTGCTCCCGGAGCATTGATTTCCAGTCGGTTGCCACGAATACGGGCAGTCGCAGGCCTGAAATAATTGCCGCTTTCTGATACCTCGATTTCCCTGAGAGGCAATCCGTCTGAAGTTTTCAGTCTGTCTGAACAGCTGAATGAGATGATTACCATGTCTCCCTTTCGTTCAGCGGAGAGAGGCTCCGGGCTGCGGGGAGCCTTTCTGAAGCCGTAGGTATCATTGAGCGCAAGGGAGGCAAATCTCTCTCCCACACTCTTCTTGTCACGGGGATGAACATCCGTCGGGTGTCCGGCATCTGTTGTAACAACCATGCCGGAGTTTGGTATTTCTGATACCAGCCTGCGCTGGGTATCTCTGAACTGTGGCCATGACGGCCTGTTGAGGCTCGAGAGCTGCGCGAAGTAAAAGGGCAGGTGATCATCATCCCATGCATCCCTCCAGTTCCTTGCCAGTTCCGGCAACATCACTTCATACAGTTCAGAGAATATTGCATTTGACTCTCCCTGGTACCAGAGAAAGCCACGCACCGGATATCCTGCAATGCGTGAAATACCAGACTCATAGAGATAAGCCGGCTCAAACGGGTGCCGCTGACGGGGATTGTCACTATTCCTGAGGTTGGTTGTAACCGTATTGCTTACCCATGGTTCCCTGAATTCACTTTTACGGTAGTCATAGAGCAGGTCAACCAGCTGAGGATGCATCTCAAGAGCCTTTCTTTCAATCCATGTCTCGGCCGGGGAACCTCCCACAGCCATCTCTATTAATCCCACCGGCACCCCGAGTTCATCCCTGAGCTTCCTGCCAAAATAATACGCCACACCGGAAAAGTCCTTAATACTTTCCGGTGACGCAACCCTCCATGCACCCTCACGGAAGTAGTCGAGATTATTGATCTTGTAAAGTGTAACAGAATCCCATGGCTCGTTCCACGACAAGTCGCGCCTGCTGAATGTTATCAGCCTGAGGTTTTCATCCGGAGGTAAGGTGGCAATCTCCTGCCACCCGTCGGAATTGCCGGCAGTCCATTCCATGTTCGACTGGCCGGAGCAGAACCAGACCTCGCCTGCCAAAATGTCCCGGATAACAACAGTATCACTTCGTGTCATTGCTATCAGCTGATATGGGCCGCCAGCCTCAAGGGGATCAAGTTTTACCTCCCATTCTCCCGTAGGTATTGTCATGGCCTGATATAATCTGCCGGCAAGGGAGACCTCTACAGGTTCCTTCCCGTTTGCTTTGCCCTTCAGGGTGATGACGCGGTCATGCTGAAGCACCATACCGTCACTCCACGCCTGCGGAAGCTGAAGGCCTCCGTAATTGCCCGTCAAAGCCGAAAAGACAGTCTCAGCAAGCATGGCTGCACCACGGACATCAGGGTGGAGGTTGTCAGGCATCAGGTCAGGCCTCGCTTTGAGCGGGGTGTAAAAATCAATCAGGGTAGCTCCGGAGAGGGAGGCAACCTCCTCAATCATCTCCTGAATCTGCCAGTACCAGTCGCGGGTTCCGGCCTTGAACCGCCTGTGGCCATGGAATATGGGAGAGAGTCTGGCAATATAGAACTCCTTCGTGCCCACAGACCTGAGTGTGTCAATCAGCCAGAGGTAGTCACTGATGAATTCGTCACGGAAGTCAGGCCATGCCCGTGGATCGGTGTCATTGAGGCCAAGGTGTATAACTGCAATATCGGGCCTGAATGAAAGGGCAGCCCTGAACTCCTCCGTCCGGTTATATGGTCTGTAACCCTTCTTAAGCAGCGTTGCGCCACTCCGGCCGAAGTTGCCCGCGATGTACCTGCCACCCAGCATACGTTGAAGAACAGCAGGATAAGCGTTTGTATCCCTACCTGCCACTCCTGTCCCGTAGGTTACCGAGTTGCCTATGCAGGCAATCCTGGTTTTATCACCGGGAAACAGTTTATCAGGCGACCAGACAAGTCCATCAGGTTGCGCGGAACCATCCGGTGTAACTATCATGGCTGTGAACATCCACTTCACCAGCCTTGTCTCCGGAGTTGAGAAACTTCCGACAGGCAGTTTTATCACCAGGCTGTTCCAGCCCTCCCTGAGAGTGATAGCTGCAGGTGGCCGGCTCCACATATTCTCATTGGTATATGGAGTTTCATGGTCAGGTTTAACACCAGTGTAGTTCCATTCAGGAGGTGAAACCGGTTCCCCGTTGAGCCATACCCGGCTTCGTTTATAATCCCACTCACCCTGAGGAGGAGCCATATCCAGCTCTGACCTGCCGTAGTTGTGGGTTGAGAAATGAAGGCCCGCCTGCCGGTCTGTGGGGCTGTATATCCATGTAGAGGCATATGCTGTACGGTCAGGAGCGGGATCAATATAGAAGGCTGGCACCTTTTCTCCCCAGGTATGCCTGAGATAGACTGCGGCCCCTGCAGCAGGCCTGAACCCTGCATCTGCAGACGATACTTTGTCAGGATCTGTCACCAGATCATTTTCGAAGGGGGCGGAATAGTCCGGATTGCCATCGTTCGGATACTGCCTGCTGATATTCCAGAGAATGCCTGTCTGAGGCAGATAAGGAAATGGCACATCATTGAGGAATCTCTCCTTCAATGAGATCATCCTTGCCTCAAACTCCCTGAACCTTTCGAAGGCAGGGTCTCCGGGCAGTCCCATCCTGACTCCCCGTGACTTGATATCATCTCCTCCTCCGCTCCAGGATCTTTCAGCAAAAGCCAGCATGACGGGATAAAAAGCATTGGAGATGAGTATATCCTCAACCGATGCCGGTTTCCTGTCGTTCCATATACAACAGATTCCTCCCGCCAGAAGGTCGGAGCCCTGCTCCGCATCGCACATCCTTGAGTTGTAAATTGAAAAAAGATCAGCGTAATAGTCGGTATGATTGAGGTACCTGTACCTGGAATCAATCACCGGTGTGTTTTGCGGCAGGGAGACATCAGCCCACAACTGGCGGAGAGCACCCGGATCCATGGGAGCTCCCGGAAGCCAGCCAATTACCTCCTTGCCATAAGACCTGATAATATCCATCATTTCAGGCACGAAATCCGGACTGGCAATATTGACTTCATCGGTACCGATATGGAAATAGCTGCCTTCAAAGAGGTCACATGCCTCCCTGAGCAGTTGCGCAAGAATCTTCCTTCCCTCCTCTGATTGCATTGAATGGCCTGTTGCCCTGGTGAATGCGGCACTGTGGCCAGGCATGTCTATTTCCGGAATGACCTCAACGAAATGATCCCTGCAGAACCTGACAAAATCCCTTACCTCCTCCCTGGTGTAATAGCCGTGATTATCCCTGAGGGTTACATCAGGGTCTGTCAGTTCCGGCATGATATCGCTGGCAAGCCGCCATGCAAGGTTTTCTGTCAGGTGCCAGTGAAAGGTGTTTATCTTGAATAATGAGAGTAACTCAACCTCTCTCTTCAGCTCACTGACCGGAATAAAACTCCTGCCGCAGTCATGCATGAAACCTCTTATCCTGAAAGCAGGCCAGTCAGTGATTGAACACCCCTGTATGAATTCACCGTCAGTGTCACTTCCTGCAAGCTGTTTCAATGTTGCGTCAGCCCTGAAAAATCCTTCATCTCCCGTTGCATAGATCAGAACCGAATCCGAACGGACAATAATCCGGAAGGCTTCCTCTATGTTCAGAGGGGCTTCCTCAATAGCCGGTACAACAACCTTTCTGATTCTTTGATCATCAGACAAACCAGCCTGTCTGACCCTGAACTTTTCTACGGTCAGACTGAATATCTTAGGCGCAGGTATCAGAGATGGTTTTTCTGACAGCTGAACCGGATAAATGATCCCACCTGTAAACAGGCTGATCAGGATCAGAAGGAGCCATTTTTTTGCAGGGAAGTTCATAAGTTCGGGGCTGTTTTTTTATCTGTCACCAAGCAGATCGGCAACAGGAATTTTTTGAAAATAGAGTTCCTTTACACCTTCATAGATGATCCCGACGTGGGTTTCATCAACCATTGTCAGGCATGAATATCCATAACCTTCAGGAGCAAACAGCTCCACCTGGTTCTCCTCCGGCCAGGTCAATCCCTGGTCAGTGCTTGCCTTGATGGTCATCCTGATCCTGTTGTTCCTGTCATTCGGATTGGAAAAGAAGAGAACATCCCTGTCGTCACCGGCAATATTGATCTTTGCCGAGATGAGGCTGGCCATGCAGTTCGGTTCAGGGAGAGCCGAATTGGATGAAGGATGCGCTCTCCATGTCTTTCCCAGGTCAGTGGTGACAGCCACAGCCCTGCCATTTGTTTCACTTTTGTCGCTCCTGTTTCTGTCATCACGCATGTTAAGCATAAGTGAGCCGTCAGCAAGTTGCACCACCTGGGCTTCAGTTGTATTTGATTTTGCGCCGGAACCAATCTGCCAGGTATCCCCTCCGTCCATACTGCAGACAATAGTAGAGTGGCATGTGTACTCTCCCCCGTCCAGGGCCTTCGTTCCGATATCTGCCTTGAACTGTGCAGGGAAGACAAGAGTGCCGTCATCAAGGGTAATGCCTCTTCCCGGTCCCTGGAGGAGCAGTTGCCATGCAGAATCCTTGATCTGTGAAGTGATATTTACCGGTTCAGACCATGTAAGCCCGTCATCAGTACTCTTTACCAGGATGAACTGACCGGTCTCCTGCGGTGTCATGCCCGGCTGCGAAGCCCTCCAGAGCATCTTGTCAGGCGCCGAGCCGCTCATCCAGAGCGCTGCCACCCAGAGTGTGCCTGTAGTATGATCATACAGGATGCAGGGATCACCAATACCGTTCAGGTTCTGTGGCAGCCCTCCGTATTCGCCCATATCCATTATCACTTTCATCGGCTCCCATGTCCGCCCGCCATCAGTACTCCGGCTCATACCGATATCAATATCCTCCTGAAGGTCCTTGCTGTTGTTGTACCTGATGTCATAAACAGCAATCAGGGTTCCTTCATTTGTTGTCACTAGTCCCGGAATGCGGTAGGTATCTGCTCCATCCTGCCCTGCTGCACGGACAACTGTTCCAAATCTGACCCGGGGAAATGAAACCGTCGGCGCTGGCAGCACGGAACCATCTTCAAGTATAATACTTACGCTTTCAACCTCTAGTTTGTCAGTAAGTTCTGAAACAGACGATGGGGATATTCCCAAAGTGATCAGGTTTTCCCCTGCTCTGAATTGATAATCTCCATCAATTGTCACCTTTCTTTCAGCTCTTGCTGCTCCGAAGACGACAGCCCCGGCCTGGCCGGAAGCCTGGCATTTAACGTACACCTCACCTACGGCTTCAATATCTGAACCGGGTGAAAAATTAACAACCACCTTCCTGGCTCTCTTATTCTGTCCATTATCAGTACACCCGACAGAAATAACAATTATACTGTTTTCCTGCCGATTGATGAATACAGGTAAATTAGTATTAATTAATGAGTTAACAATAAGCCCTGAGGACCTGTTGCTGTCAGTCAAAACCATTTTCTGACTGCAGCCGGCAATAATCAAGAACTGAAGGATGATCAGAATACCAATCAGTGGAGCTTTTCTTCTTTGCATGGAGACGTTTATTATCTTTTGACCATTGTTCTCAAGAGGTCCAATTTAATAAAACAATAGCAAGAATTATTTTTATCATCCCTGATAACAATGTGACTGCCGAAGCAACCTGTATTTGTCAGGGTGTTTTTGTCAATCTGCCAGAGCAACTGATCAGACCGGCAGCAGCTCACCGGTTGTTCCATCCGTAACCGTCCCCTGATTGTCACTGGACCAACAGAGAGTCTCCGCTGAGCAATACAGCAGGCAAAAGCATCATCAGGTGACAAAAGGGATTGACTTTTTCTTCATGAATTGAGTTGGTTTGGAGTAAATATTGAATTAAATTCGAGTGTATTATGTCATACATATTTTTAATACAAAAATAATCTTTTACTCTTACATGCAAGGGTTTCTCCGTTTTTTTTGCTTCTTTTGCTATTTCTAAATAGAACAGGTTGTAAATTTTTGCCAATAAACACATAATCAATTAATTAGAATGTTTATTTAAAGAAATTGACCAATCCTGACAATCAGGCAGTTATTGGCAATCATTTGAAGAATATACCGGACTATTATAAATACACATTCGATATATGATGGATAATCAGGACTTAAGGCTTGAGCTGAAAGCAATTGATACAAGCAGTCTTGTTGATAAGGTCGAGATGCGCCTCATAGAGGTTTTCATCTACAAGGAACTTAAACCCGGTGATGCCATACCCAAGGAGACAGAACTTGCCACAGTAATGGGCGTAAGCAGGACTGTCATCAGGGAATCACTGAACAGACTCAAAACAATGGGTCTGATCGAAACAAAAAAACACAGGGGGACCATCATCAAAAGCCCCGATCTTTCCGCAGTCCTTGGCAAATCACTCATACCCAGGATACTTGATAATCAGACGTTGATGGACGTTTTCGAGATGCGCCTCGCACTGGAGATCGGGATGGCCGATTTCATATTCGCACGGAAAACCGACAGTGATATAAGTGAACTCGAAAAGATAGTCGAGATCGAACCTGATCACTCAGATAATATACTGTTTGACGTTGACCATGAGTTAAGATTCCACGGCAAACTGTACCAGATGGCCGGCAACAACACTCTTGAAGAGTTTCAAAACCTGCTGTTGCCGGCATTCCAGCATGTTTACAACATCGGGCTCATCAAGGTAAAGGGGAAACGGAAGAGATACAAATCACACAAGGATCTGGTAACAATTCTGAAGAAAGGCACCCCTGACGAGTTCCGTGAAGGAATGAGAAGACACCTGGAAAACCACTTTGCCAGGATACTGGCAAGCCACAGAACTCAGGCAGAGTGATGTAAAAAGTATAATCAGCCAGCCGGAGGCTCCGGCAATCTCCCGCATTTATAATTACTTCGCTCTGCTTACTGGAACCAGTGAATTTTCCGGATTAAGGTAATAATCGGGAATCACGGGCAATCCACCCTCTTCTGCCGGTTTGAATCGCTGAAGGTATTTCAGGAGCGCAATCCATTCCTTGCCCTCCTGTATGCCAGGCTGAACATCATTGAAGTCCATAATGAAATCATCCATCCTGGCAACTATGTTTCCGTTGCTGTCTTTTGGCTCAACCTTGATCAAACCAAATGTCTTCTTCTTCACAAGGCCAAGGTTGTCTGCCATATACGAATTGGCCACTATCGAATAGAGTTTCGGATCATTCTTGTCGGTATTTACCTCCTGCACATTTCCCTCTTTATCCGTGATTTCAATCTTGCGCACTTTGTTGAACAGTCCTCCTTCCGGGTCATATTCTATGCGTAGATGTGAATAATAGGGATAATTTGACGAGGCTGTGGCTGAGGTAAATAGAAGTATCTCGGTTATGTTCTTTAGCTCCTTCCCCGTAATCCACATTTTTGACAGCGAGTATCCTGGCACATTATCATTCCCGGAGCCGAGTGGCATTACCCTGAAGATATCCGCCACGCTCTGCACTCCAGGTTGTATCGGATCACGGAGGACGCCCGCAGCCACAATGGCGATGTCAGTGCCGGGGCCTTCATGATTCACATAGTCGTATATGGCATCTGCCACAAGGGCGCCAAGGTTACTGTCAGCTGCCTTTCCGTATTCATCATAGCTTACTGTGTATGGTGCAACGGCAACCGGCATGGTGTAGGTCATCCCCAGGGAATTCAGTATTGCTTCGTTAATCTTCTGCTGCTGCAATACAATTTCTGATTGTATCTCATCCGGGGCAGTGGCTCTGTCGTCAACAGGAATGATTTCGTATTTTTCGAGTTTTATGCTTCCGTTGAGTGCCATCAAATCAATTCTGCCGACGAACCTTCCGTTGTCTCCAACAGCCATGATCGGCACACCGTTAACAACCAGAGGCTCCATAAGGAGCGTATGGGTGTGACCGCTGATAATAAGGTCAATCCCTTTCACTTTTGTTGCCAGTTTCACATCCTCACCACTCCAGTTTCCTTTCTTATCTTTGCGTATGCCGCTGTGTGACAGGCATATAATAAGATCGCAACCCTCTTTTTTCAGGCTTCTGACCAGTTTTCTTGATGCCGGAATGATCTTTTCAAAGGTTACCGGGTGTGCATAGGGAGCTGATTCTCTTGCATCCTTTCCGATGAGTGAAAAAATACCTGTCCTTATGCCGTTTATCTCACGTACAGTAAATGGTTTAACGAGACCATCACTAATCAATGCCTCAAATGCATCGTCAGCAGGGTCATTGCGATCAGTGACGGCATTTCCCATCAGCATAATGGGTATCTCCCCGCGCCGGGTCGCTTTTCTCAGGATGCCGGCAAAGGCCTCCGGCCCGAAGTCAAAATCATGATTACCCATGGCAACCACATCATACCCCGCTTTTTTCATCAGCGCATGCTGGAATCCGGTCTCCGGCTCCAGCGCCTGGAAGAGTGTCCCCATAATACAGTCGCCCGCATCCACCACCAGCGTTGATCCGGGATTCTGCCTGCGCACCTCATCAATAATACCGGCAATGCGTGCCATTCCTCCGATAGTGGGATCATTGTCAGCCACGCCGGGCGTATAGGCAGACTCCGGGCCAAAGCCCTGAAGATGCGAATGGAAATCATTGGTATGAAGAATTGTCAGCCTCTTCCCCTCCTGGGCATTGAGTGCAATAACCGCTGTGAGGAAAAACAACAGGGTAAAAATTCTTTTCATCATAATATGGTTTTGATTTTAAAGGTATAATTAAACCCACATGACTGAAAATCATATAGATACTCGTTTACGTATTTGACACATGCGGGATTCATCATATATGAAATTTGGGATCAAGTTAACAAAAAGCTTCAGATCACTGCAACAGAGGGGCTAAAAGAATTACTCTGTTCTGTCTGAGGTTATTGTTTTTCAGATTTACGCCATGGTAAAGACAGTGTCAGGTTTTTCCCTGCGATGGTTGAAAGAGTGCTCATTTCTTCCCGGTCAATTATAGCTCATGGCAATCTGCCTTGATTATCTTTGCATCAATCAAAAAACCAGCAGGAGAAATGATCAGGGAAATAAAGGCGCATGATCTTGACACCGAAAAGTTCATTGCCGAAAAGGTCAGCGAAATCAGGGCCGCTGTGGGCGAAGGCACAGCAATCAACGCTCTCTCAGGAGGAGTAGACTCATCAGTTGTCACTATGATAGGCCATCTGGCCCTGGGCGACAGGCTCAGGACAGTGTTGGTCGAGAACGGTCTTATGCGGGAGGGAGAACCCGAAGCCGTTGTTTCAATATTCGCGAAGCTTGGTGTGAAGGTTGAGATTATCGACGCCCGGCAGGAGTTCTTCGAAGCCCTGAAGGGTATAACAGATCCCGAGCAGAAACGCGAAGCCATCACACAGACATTCTATAAGAAGGTATTTGGCCGGATCGTCAGGGAGAGCGGCGCAAAATATCTGCTGCAGGGAACCATACTGACAGACATAGATGAGACTGTGGCAGGCATCAAACGTCAGCACAATGTCTTCGCCCAGCTGGGCATTGACCCGCAGGAGACTTTCGGATATCATATCCTCGAACCACTGATACAACTGCGCAAGGAGGGCGTCAGGATGACCGGCCGTGCTACCGGGCTTCCCGAAGAGATGTTCAACCGGATACCCTTCCCAGGTCCTGCCCTGGCAGCCCGCATTATCGGTGAGGTGACTCAGGAGAAGCTTGATATTGTAAGAAAAGCTACGGTAATAGTGGAAAAACTGCTTGCCGGCAGCGGAGCTTTCCAGTATATGGCCATCCTGCATGACGACCGGGTTACAGGGATGCGCGACCGCAAGCGCGATTTCGGGAGGCAGATAGAGGTGCGCTGCTGGGACAGCATTGATGCCCGTACCGCTACCCCCACCAGGCTGCCGTTTGAGCTGCTTGAGCAACTTGCATCCGAAATCCTGGAAAGCGTCCCGGGAGTAGTCTCCGTTACCTATAATATAGCCACTAAACCACCATCTACAATAGAGGCGGTTTGAGATCAGGCAGGCAGCAACAGCTAAGTCGGGCTGATAAAACACTAACTGTCTTTGTGGTGCTGACCTGATGGATTAGAGTACAAAAACCTGCCGTGCCAATGACATTTACCGACCTGTCAGGTGGGGTAATTGTTCTCCATACCCTTCTTCGCTATTATTTGCACGGTTTGATACCAGTAATAGAATGACGATTTATTCGGTTGCCTTTTCAGCTTGTTCAGAAAGTTCCAATCCTTATCTTCGATGTTCAAGCCTTTGATGTCCTGTCCTTTATAGTAGGCAATGGGTGACATATCGTTCACCAAGATTTTGGCAGCCAGATATGCAATACGAGCTGCTGCCGGCACAGCATCATCAATGCGAAAACTACCCGACATCAGAAAGCCAAAATCAAAGGCTTTAATTCCTTTTTGTAATTCGGCAAACTTTTGCTTTTCTTCTTCAGATCCACCACCTCTTTTTGCAATAATCAGACAGGTTTCAATGGTGTCTTGCAGTACTTTTTCCGGAGTTAATTCACAATCAGGATTGCCATTTTTCCTGTAATTGATTTCCCGTACGGCAAACGCCATAAAGCTTTTCGCCACCATTTCAACATCTGCGATATGCTCGAACAAATTGCTCAAATCAAAGAGTTGTTTACAAATCTCCATGGAGAAGGATTGCTTGTCTTTTCCTTTAAAATAGGGTATGCCAATGGTGTTGGGAGCAAAGGCAGTGAGCTTGTCACCTGTAATGGCATCTATGGTTGGAACCGTGACTATTGTCTCTGCTTCTGTTTCAACCCATTTTGTTTTGACAGGTATTTCAGATTGTGCCGGGTAAATAGAATCTTCGATTAACACATCTAACAAGATCGTTCCTGAACCTTGCTGTTTGGAATCGAATGAAAACTTGTAATGAGCTTTTGGTACTCCCACCTGATAGCTACGGTGTTCATCTAATTTCCAGTCTATAAAACGGGAAGTTTTTATAACCTTGTTCAAGACTTCTTCAAGGTCTTTTTTTTCTGTTTTACAGACGATATCAATATCGATAGAGAAACGGTTTCCTTCTTTGAACAAAAGCACTAAACTTGTTCCTCCTCTGAAGACGAAGTCCAGTCCATTTGCCTTGAGCCTTTCCAGCAAATGCAAGGCGTATATCATTTTTTCGAGAATGATCTTGTCAATTCTTTTGTGGTCCTTCTGCCTTTTGAACTGTTCCAACCACTCCTCAGTAAAACACTCGTCCTTAATCACCAATAATATCTTTTACCATGTGAAACACGTGATTAGTCATGAACTGCTTTATATCGCACTCTCTTTCCCTTCTTTTTGCATAACTGAATAATCTGGTGAAATTAATGGCATAATTGCTGAGGGCATTTTCATAAACGTGCATTAATTCACCGCCTTGCAGATAATAGAACAACCGTTCTTCGGCAAACAGGTCAACGAGAATCTTCTCAAGGGCAGGAGTATAGAACTTAACTCTTTTTTCCGCTCGCTTCATCAATGGTGCTCTTGTGAGCAGCCTCTTGACAACAATGGGTTGATTACTTTCAGCTATGTAAAAATCAATGGTTTTTTCGTCCGGGTTTAGAAAAACCTCCCTATGAAAATTGTCCTTCAAGGCATAGAAAAAAGACTCTTCAAATCCTTTTTCCACTTCAATGAACAAAGTTGATCTGCTCGTTTGGTGTTGCATAAATTCATTCAGCCAAACTGTTTCCCAAACGCAGTGTTTGACTTCACTAAACTTTTCGGACAGTTGTTTCGCAATCTTAAGGAGATTTGGAGAGATGTCAGGTTTGTATCTGGTTTTGCAGGAGATTGCATAAAGTCCTCTTTTAAGAGGCTGAATAATGTTTCTGTTCTTCAGATCATAGATTCTCCACCCAAAAGTTCCTTCTTTTAGTTCAGGCTCATAGTAACGATAGAATTGAAAGAGCTCTTCCCGAGTAAAAGACTCCTTTTTCTCAAATTCTTCAATCAGTCTATTCTCCAATACTTTAGTCATAACATGCCCAATTTTTACCAAAGATAAGCATTTTTGGCTTGATTTGGAAATCAAAATAACGCCAATAATAAAATATTCTGGCATATTTTGGTTCTTTTGCGAAGCTTGGACAGTGTGTTGGCTTGTACGACTTTGCAAATATACCAAACATCTAATTTACAGAGTGTCAGCAACCACAAATGTTGATCCGCCTATAAAGATCATATCACGCTGGCCGGCAGCGGTACGGGCAGCCTCGACAGCCAAAGGCACGGAGCGGAAGGCTTCACCTGTCAGGCCGTACTTCCCGGCTTCAGCTTTTAGCAGATTCTCATCCAGCGCCCTGGGCACGGAAGCCCTGGTAAAATAATACAAGGCATCATGCGGAAACAGAGGCAGAACCGATCCCAGCTCCTTGTCATCAACAAAACCGATGACCATATGAAGCTTCTCCTTCGGCGTCGCCCTGACCTGCCTCATCACATACTGCAGACCTTCCCTGTTATGACCGGTGTCGCATACTGTCAGGGGCGACCGTGACAGTATCTGCCACCTGCCCATCAGCCCGGTGTTTTGAACCACACCTGCCACACCCCTGAGGAAGTGTTCGTGGCTGAGCCCGAGGTCTGCTGAGAGTCTCTCCACAGCCGCTGCCGTGGTCTGCAGGTTCTTCCTTTGCGCCAGTCCTCCAAGCGGTGTTTCACCCTTCAGGGTCATACCGCCATCAAAGCCTGAAAGAGTGAACCGCCTGAGGGAGCTGTCCGGGGAAATCCTTCCCGGCCTGCACCTGAACCGGTTATCGGCAAAGGTGACAGGCGCATGCATGGCTTCAGCGCGCTGTTGAAAAACATCCCGTGTCTCAGGCTGAGTCTCGCCTATCACAACAGGCACACCCTCCTTGATGATCCCGGCCTTCTCCACGGCAACTGCCCCCAGGGTACGCCCCAGGAACTCCATGTGGTCATGCCCTATATTGGTTATGACTGACAGCAGGGGTGTGATAATATTGGTCGAATCAAGCCTGCCTCCCATCCCAACCTCAATGACAGCAATCTCAACCTTCATCCTGGCGAAGTAGTCAAACGCCAGCGCAACGGTCAGCTCAAAGAATGATGGCTTTATCCTGCTTATGATTCCATCATGGTCTGCAACAAACCTGACCACCTCCTCCTCCGGAATCATCTCACCGTCAATCTTTATCCTCTCCCTGAAATCTTTCAGGTGGGGAGATGTGTAGAGACCTGTCCTGTATCCGGCCTCCTGCAGCACCGAGGCAGTCATATGCGATACTGATCCCTTCCCGTTGGTACCTGCAACGTGTACCGTACGGAACCTTGAGTGCGGATGACCAAAATAGCGGTCAAGCTCAAGCGTATTGTCCAGGTTACCCTTGTATGCGGGCTTGCCCACACGGTGGTATGCAGGCAACAGGCTGAAGAGATATTCAATGGTTTCCCGGTATGTCATGTTGATAACCTTTGTGCGGTTGTTCGCAAATTTATAAAAAGCGTTTTTCACACGCATATGGCACCGTTATCTTTGTTTCTGTGGTACTATCTGCGCCGGAGATGCTGCCATTTAAACCAAATCTGTTATGGCGAAAAAGAAAAAGCAAAAGAAGATTTTTATTCTTGACACAAACGTTCTGCTGCATGACTTCACATGCATCTACAATTTTGAGGAAAATGATGTTATTATTCCCATCGTGGTGCTGGAAGAGCTTGACAAGTTCAAGCGGGGCAATGACATTATAAATTTCCATGCCCGGGAATTTACGCGTGAGCTTGACAAAATAGCCGGTGACATGCTCCTGACGGGCAATATTCCCCTTGGCCAAAACCTGGGCACACTGCACATTGAGACCGGGAAGCAGTTTTCAGAGAGGGTCTCCGAATCATTCCCGGAAAGAACCCCTGATCACCGGATACTGGCAATAGCCGATTTTATTACCCAGGAAAACAAAGACAAAGTCGTTGTCCTGATAACAAAGGACATCAATCTCAGGATGAAGGCAAAGTCACTGGGTATCAGGTCTGAAGACTACCAGAATGACAAGGTTGCCAATCTTGATGATCTCTACAAGGGGATCAGGATAATCGAGAACATTGATCATGACCTGATCAACAAGCTTTACGAGAATGCTGACGGGGTTCCTGCCTCGGAGCTCAAAATCAAGGATACGGAGCCCGGACATCATTATTTTATCCTGCGAAACAGCAATTCCAGCGCCCTTGCCCATTATGATCCTGCCACAAAGACGCTGGAGAGGGTTCTCAAGCAGACCACCTATGGCATTGAACCCCGGAATGCTGAGCAGACCTTTGCCCTCGACGCACTATGTGACCCTGACATACAGCTCATCTCCCTGACCGGCAAGGCCGGTACAGGCAAGACCCTCCTGGCACTTGCAGCTGCACTGCACCAGCACAAGCGCTATAAGCAGATCTTTCTTGCAAGGCCTATAGTTCCGCTGGCCAACCGCGATATGGGCTTCCTGCCTGGTGACGTAAAGGAAAAGATGGAGCCCTACATGCAACCGCTCTTTGACAACCTGACGGTCATCAAGCACAGATTCAGTGCCCAGAGCCCGGAGTTCATCCGCATAAATGACATGATAAAGGATGATAAGCTGGTGATCACCCCTCTGGCATATATCAGAGGCCGCAGCCTCTCGAACATCTTCTTCATCGTTGATGAAGCCCAGAACCTTACTCCTCATGAGGTGAAGACAATTATCACCAGGGCCGGCGAGGGAACAAAAATGGTCTTCACAGGTGACATCGAGCAGATTGACTCGCCCTACCTTGACTCCGGGTCAAACGGGCTAAGCTACCTCTCTGACAAGATGAAGGGACTGGATCTCTTCGCCCACGTTCACCTCGTCAAAGGCGAGAGAAGCTTCCTGGCTGAACTGGCAAGCAAACTGCTCTGATCCGGCTTTTTTGCTATTTTTGCATCAGGAACAGCAACCATTTAATTTTGAAGAGGAAAGTAGCGTTTCACACACTGGGATGCAAGCTTAATTTTGCCGAAACTTCCACAATTGCACGCACCCTGCCCGATGACAGGTTCGAGAGGGTATCTGCTGACAGTCGTGCTGACATATATGTAATCAACACATGTACCGTCACTGATACTGCTGACCGCAAATGCAGGCAGGCTGTAAGGAAGTTCGCCCACCGCAATCCTGACGCTTTCATTGCCGTCGTTGGTTGCTATGCTCAGATGAGACGCGAGGAGGCAGCCTCCATAGAAGGAGTTGATCTGGTCCTCGGAACATACGAGAAATTTGACCTCGCCTCCTATATCGACAATCTCCAGAAACGAACAGCTCCCGGGATCCACTCCTGTGAAACCGTTGACACCGACGAATTCATGGCTTCATGGTCGGCCGGAGAACGAACACGGTCATTCCTCAAGGTACAGGACGGATGTGACTATCACTGCTCATACTGCACCGTTCCCCTTGCCAGGGGGAAGAGCAGAAATCCTGCCATCAGTGAAATAGTGGCCGAGGCAGAAAAAATTGTCGCCGGAGGAGTCATGGAGATAGTCCTCACCGGAGTCAATGTGGGCGACTTCGGGAAGAGCACCGGAGAGACCCTCGAACAACTCCTGGAAAGTCTGGTAAAGGTGAACGGACTGCAAAGATTGCGACTGTCATCTATTGAGCCGAACCTGGTCACTGACCGGATCATTGATATTGTCTCTGAAGGAAAGGTGCTGCTGCCTCACTTCCATATACCTCTTCAGAGTGGAAATGACAGGGTGCTCGGGCTTATGCGCCGGCGGTACCGCAGGGAGGTGTTCCGCGACAGGGTGATGAAGATCAGGGAAAGAATTCCCGATGCGGGCCTTGGGGCAGATGTCATCGTCGGCTTCCCGGGCGAGACGGAAGAAGAGTATGCAGACACATACAGCTTCCTTGAGAGCCTCCCCCTCTCCTATCTCCATGTCTTTGCCTTTTCACCACGGCCGGGGACACCTGCAGCAGAGATGCCGGGAGCAGTGAGCCGCCAGGAAAAGGAGAAAAGAAGCAGACAGCTCATAAGGCTGTCAGAGAGCCGGCGGATGCAGTTCATGCACAACGCCTCCGGACAGATACACAACGTTCTGTTTGAAAAGAGAGGTCACGATGGAACAGTGACAGGGCTGACAGGCAATTACATAAGGGTTATGACGCCCAGTGTAAAGGGACTGCCCGGTTCAATACGGCAGGTCAGGCTCACCTCCCTTCGCGATGACTCTTCCATGAACTGCGAATTGACAGATAAAGAAGCATAATGAAACGTGCAGGATATTACATATTCGTGACTCTGAGCCACACAATCACACTCCTCCCCATGTGGGCGCTGCATCTGCTGTCAGACCTGCTGTGGCCGTTCATCTATCATGTCGTAAAGTACCGCCGCGGGGTAGTAGAGACAAACCTCAGAAACGCATTTCCGGAAAAGAGCCCGGAAGAACGTAAAAGGATAGCAAAGAGATTCTACAGGCATCTCACTGACCTGATAGTGGAGACCCTGAAGGCTATGCACATGTCACCGGAGCAGATCAAAAAGCGTTTTTCCGTTTCCGACACCTCCCTTGCAGACAGGTTCTACAGCGAAGGACGTGATATTGTCGCCCTTTGCAGCCACTACAACAACTGGGAGTGGTACTCCTCAATGCAGCTCTCATCAAAACACAGGGTTATACTTATTTATAAACCACTGAAAAACAAGGATTTTGACCGGCTTCTACATAAGATAAGAACAAGGTTCGGGACATGGGTCACACCCATGAGCCATATCATAAGGGATCTGGTAAAATGCAGGAATGAAAAGATTCTCACCATGTCAGGATTCATTGCGGACCAGACACCTCCCCCCGATGACAATGCATTCTGGACAACATTCCTTAATCAGGATACATGCTTCTACCGGGGGGCGGAAAAAGTTGCGGTTAAATATGATATGCCGGTAATATTTATTAATATAGCCAGGAAGAAAAGAGGCTTTTACGAACTTGAATACAGTCTGATATCAGAGCATCCCCGCGAAGAGGAACCCAATGCCATAATTGCCCGTTATGCCGCCATGCTTGAAGAGGCAATCAGGGTTAAGCCTGAATACTGGCTATGGTCACACCGGCGGTGGAAACATAAAAGAGAGGAGAAAAAATGATCAGAACAGCCGTAGTCATCCTCAACTGGAACGGAAAAAAATTCCTTAAACAGTTTCTTCCGGGTGTAGTTAAGAATACGCTTGCACCTGACACATCGGTCATTGTGGCTGATAATGGATCCGAAGATGATTCGGCAAAGTGGCTGGCGGAAAACCACCCGGAGGTCAAGGTTATCAGGCTTGACAGCAACTATGGATATGCGGGAGGTTACAACAGGGCACTGAAGGAGGTTGAAGCCGAATACTACATACTTCTGAATTCCGACGTGGAGGTTGAGCCGGCGTGGGCAGAGAAGCTGATCACCTTTATGGAGATGCACCCTGATGTGGGTGCCTGCCAGCCCAGGATCAGGTCATACTACAACCGTGACTCGTTTGAGTATGCAGGCGCTGCAGGAGGGTATATTGACCGGCTGGGCTACCCTTTCTGTCGTGGACGTATCTTTGACACAATAGAGAATGACAACGGCCAGTATGACGATGTCCGCGAGGTCTTCTGGGCATCAGGCTCATGTATGGTCGTCAGGGGTGCCGCATTCGACCAGTGTGACGGCTTTGACGAGTCATTTTTCCTCCACATGGAAGAGATTGACCTCTGCTGGAGGATGCAGAACGCCGGATATACCATCAGCTACTTTCCTCATTCCGTGGTCTGGCACGTGGGAGGAGGCACCCTCGGTTACGGATCACCATCCAAGATCTATTACAACTTCCGCAACAGCCTTATCATGCTGGCCAAGAACCTCCCGGCAAAGCATCTCCGCAGAACCATCTTCATCCGCCAGGTGCTTGACGGCCTGGCAGTTGTCATGCTGCTCTTCAGGGAAGGCCGCGCAGCAGCAGCAGCGGTTTTAAGGGCACACAGGGATTTCAGGAGGCAGAAGACAGCTATCAGAACCTTCAGAACCCTGACACCTAACCCGGGAATCTTCACTCCGCATACCACTATGAACAGATACCTCCTTTATGAGTATTATATACGCAAAAGGAAAACATTTACAGAACTCAGGTGGCGCTGAACAGGAAGCAGCAGATGACAATATTCATTACGGTAGTACTAACCGTCTATATCCTTACCAACCTGTGGCTCTGGTTCAAAGGCCGGAGAGCTCTCTCAGGGGCCGGAATAAACACCGTATGGTACAATGCAATCTTCATTGCCCTGGCATCAGCCTTCGTGATCGGCAAACTCCTTGAAAACTCTTTCACAAATGTTTTCATAGACATAGTAAACATTATCGGCGGCTTCTGGCTGGCGTTCATGCTCTACGGATTCCTTGCATGGCTGGCTGCGGATATCCTGATGCTGTTGCAGAAGCCTTTCCGCCTGATCACTCCGGATCTCATCCCGAAACTCAGGCTGTGGCTGTTTGCAGGAATCAGCTCAGCAACGATCCTGCTGATCATTATCGGATCTGTTAATGCGGTAAGCCCGGTTATTACCAGATACACCATCGAAGTCAGCAGGAAGCCTGACACCCTTCATGAACCGATGCACATCGTTGCCGTCTCTGACATACACCTTGGCAGCATTATCCGGAAGAGAAGCATGCGCCATCTATCGGAAATGATAACCGGTGAAGAGCCTGACCTCGTCCTGTTCCTTGGCGATCTGCTCGACGGAAGCATTGGTCCGGTGCTGCGGGGTGACCTGCTCTCCTGTCTCAGCATCCCCGCACCACGGTTCGGGATCTTTGCCATTACAGGGAACCATGAGTATATAGGTGACTTTGCAAAGTCAGTATCATATATTGAAAGCAAGGGAATAAGGGTGCTGAAAGATGAGATTGTCAGCCTTGAAAACGGTGTCAGTATAATTGGCCGGCTTGACAGAACAGCCATGCATTCACCGGGCGTCGGCCGCAAGCCGCTTGAGCAACTGCTGGCTGAGAGTGACACCACTGCTCCATTGATTCTGCTTGATCACCAGCCTTATGAGCTGTCAGCCCTGGCCTCAACACCGGTTGACATGCAACTCTCAGGGCATACCCACAACGGGCAGCTATGGCCCCTCAACCTTATCACAGACAGGTTGTATGAACTGAGTTACGGATACAGGATGTTCGGAAAGACACACGTGATAGTCTCTTCCGGATTTGGTTTATGGGGTCCCCGGATGCGGATAGGAACCAGGCCGGAGATACTTTCTGTTACCCTGACGGGAAAATCAGAGTAAGGGGAAAACTTTTTCAAGCATTATACCCCTCGATCCTTTGACAAGGATGGTATAGCCTTCGGGTCTCTCTGACCTCAGCCATTCGGCGGCAGCCTCTGATGTTCCGAAGAGGGTGGCCGGGAAATCTGCTGCCGCTTCCCGGAAAAGGGGACCCACAAGCACCACCCTGACGTCACCGATACTCCTCAGTTGCCTGATAACGGCAGCATGGCCGTGAGCGCTCTCACTGCCCATCTCCAGCATATCACCAAGGATAACCATTTTCTTTCCCGCCTTCAGCGCAGCAAATGAAGCCAGCGCCTTCTCCATGCTCGAGGGATTGGCATTGTATGCATCACGGATAACGGTATTCCTGCCTGTCTCCGTCACCTGTGACCGGTTATTCGAGGGCTTGTATGATGAAACTGCATCAATTATCTCTCCTTCCGGAATGCCGAAAAGCAGTCCGGTTGCCATTGCAGCCCTTACATTGTCAAGGTTGTATGATCCGAAGAGTTCTGTTTTAAAACAGTGCTCCCTGCCGTCAATCACCGCTTTTACCTCCAGCAGCATCAGGTCATCACCGGCAGGAGTGGCGCTGAGAGTATGTCCTCCCGGTGCCGAGTAGGGCACGGTATTGGTCATCCCTGATACCAGTTCACACAGGATGGGATTGTCATCGTTGTATATTGCAGTGCCGTTATTTTCCCGTAATGACTGGTATAGTTCGGACTTCGCTTTTCGCACATTTTCGAACGAGCCGAAACCCTCTATATGTGCCGTGCCGATATTGGTGATGATGCCATGTGTAGGCATTGTTGCAGCACAGAGGGCGGTTATCTCTCCCATGTGGTTGGCACCCATCTCCACCACCAGGAATGCTGCATCATCAGGTGCGCTGAGCAGGGTCAGCGGAACACCTATGTGATTGTTGAAGTTGCCCTGGGTGCTGTGTACCCTTCCGTGCCGCGACAGAACGGCAGTGATCAGCTCCCTGGTGGTTGTCTTGCCGTTGGTGCCGGTTATACCGATGACGGGCATATGCAGCCTCTTCCGGTGACAGGCGGCCAGTGCTGTCATGGTCTCAAGGACATCGTCAACAACAATTATTTTTTCTCCGCTGAGCGACCGGTCATCCACTATGGCGGCCAGCGCTCCGGCCTCCAGGGCGGCTGCGGCATACCTGTTCCCGTCATGGGAAGGACCCTTGAGTGCAAAGAAAAGCTCACCTCTCTTTACTGCCCTCGAATCCGTCGTTACACCGGCAGAACCCCGTAACAGACCGTACAACCTTTCAATCTCCATCCTGTTTTAAAAAGAAGCCTCATTACTTTGGATAATGAGGCTTTATTCTTACATGTTTATATATACATTATCGACCCGAGGGACTTCCTACCCTGATCATTGCACACCTGAAACCAAGGTCATCACGTGATGCTTCCTGATCAAGATAGCGGCGGGTTGAGGGGTTGAGCCAGTAAGCCCTGTCTTTCCATGATCCGCCCTTGAATACCCTTGCCCTGTCATTGATGAGGGTAACATAGTCATTGTCAGTCTCATTCTGCGAATACATCCTCTCTGTCTGGGGCAGGTCGGCATTTCCTGACCATTCAAGGCTTGAGGATATGCTGGAGATGACGTCACCGTCGAGATAGTTCCTGTAGTCTGCCTTCTGATAGTTGTACCTGTGGGCTACATCTTCCGGCCTGACAGTGTCAATCTGCAGTCTTCCCAGCCTGTCCTTCTCAACCACATCGCCGTTGGCGTCACGCCTCAGATCGGTGAACACGTTACCCCTGAACGGGTTGAACATATCCACATCCTCTGAGGAGAGCTGACGGTAAACGTCCATCACCCACTCGTTAACGTTTCCTGCCATGCAGTAGAGGCCATAGTCATTGGGCCAGTATGATCTTACGTCAACCGTGATACTTCCCGCGTCGTTCAGGTTTCCGGCAACACCCATCATGTCACCGCGTCCGCGAACGAAGTTGGCCATGAATTCACCCCTGTACTTGGGAGCTGCGTTACGAACATTATGACCGTCCCACGGGTAGATAGCCCTTTCATATATCCTCTCCTCGAAGGTATTGCCCCTGAGGCCGTAGGCTGCAAATTCCCACTCAGCCTCCGTCGGCAGGCGGTAGCGCGGAAGAAGGATGCCATCCTCCTGGCGGACACGCGGATGAAGCTCATCTACTCTCTGCCCGGCGATACCTTCATACTGACCTGCCAGATAGGCTTCAGTATTGAAGTTATTGGCTCCTGACTGTTCCACGTTGGCTTCCTGCCACTTGCTGTCAATAAGAATCTGCTCGTTGACCCTGTCTGTACGCCAGACACAGTAGTCATTGGCCTGCAGCCAGCTGACACCCACAACCGGATAATTATTGAACGAGGGGTGACGGAAGTAGTACTGAACGTATGGTTCATTCAGCGCGAGCGGACTTCTCCAGACCAGAGTGTCAGGGAGAGCGCGGCGGTGCACCTCCGGATAATCGCTGTACACCCTCCTCAGCCAGTACAGATACTCACGGTAGTCAAGGTTGGTAATCTCTGTCTCATCCATATAAAAGGAGGAAACTGTTACCCTGCGCGGCGTGTTGTTCCATTCAAACATTACATCCTGATCAACCCGTCCCATGGTAAAGGTACCACCTTCAATCAGCACAAGGTTCGGACCGGTGATCTGCTCTGAAGCCTCTCCTATCGGGTAACCCAGGTCATTGACATCGCTCGATTTGGGATCCCTGTAGCTCCAGCCAGTGGTTGGAGACACATTATCCTTTCTGGCTCCCTTGCAGGAAAAAAGGAAGAGAGCAACAACTACAAAAACCGGTAAAGCTCTGATTTTATACATAGCAATATAAGGTTACTTGATTACTTTTTTAGTTTAAAAACTGCGTTCATTTGCATAACTCTGCACCAAAATAACTACAAAAGGGGCAACTTTATTATATGTGCTCCCCTACTTTTTTCAACATTTCCGAAACTAAACATCACCCCGGCTTTTACTATTGCGGTGCCACCGAACGAAGCGCCACCACCGGCGATAATGTAACTATGTGATAACATGACCTTTACTGTTGCCACCTCCCATCCGGCGGAAGCTCCCAGAGCCGTAAATCCGTTAGTGACGTGCCATAGTGAAAGAGCGCCGGCAAGACCCTTCCACGAGACTTCACTCCCTAAATAAATTCTTGCCTCATCCCCCTGGATAAGTAGTGCAACTGATGGCAACAGGGAAAAATCCTTTCTGCCGGGTGTGAGCGAGAGTCCCCCTGTCAGTGTAAGCAACCGGTTCACCCTGTTGTGCTCAAGGGCATCATCGCTGAGCGAGGGCCTGGTCAGATGTATGATCGACGCACCGGCGAACCAGTCTGCTGATGATACGGTAAAGCCTGTTCCCAGGTCGAAACGTGTAATGGGGGCAGGAGGAATATATTCAGTGCCTCCGCCGGTTATGCCCCTGAAAGGGTCGATGTCACCCGGAAGGATAACCGATCCGCTTCGAATGCTCCGGCTGATCACCGCGGCTGTCAGCCCTGCGGTAACATAGAGAGTGCGCCCGGCACGGAAGTGGTATGAATAGAATGTCCCGCCCCTGAGATCATTCATGACATCCCCCGGAATATCATCAGAGACCCATGCACCTGCCCCACCCCGGATGGACCTGAAATACCCGTCATATGATGCGTACACAGACCTCAGCCCGAAGCCGTTTCCCGGAAGAAAGGAAAATGCAGAAATCTTTATTGCAGAGACGCCCTCAACACCTGCAAATGCCGGATTATACATGACTTGCATACCAGACAGTGACCCGTACCATGTATCCTGGCCATTGAGGGTCACCGTGCAGATAAGCAGCGCCGCAGCAAGAGTCCTGTGTCTGAGCTTCATGGTTGTGTTTCAGTATTATCAACGCTGCCGGGAGTTCATTATTTTGCCTGCAGCTGCATCAATACGGGAGCAAAGATAGATGACTTGACTATCTTTGCCATGATTATGATGAAAAGTGTTGCCACCGGACTTATGGTTATGGCCTTTGTGCTGAATGCAGCTTCGCAGGATTATGCGGCTTCATCAGTGCTTGGCAGCGGGCAGTGGGTAAAGATAGCCGTGACCGAAGAGGGCATTTACCGTCTCGACTATTCCCATCTGAAGGAGATGGGATTCACTGACCCCTCTTCAGTGGTCCTTTACGGCAACAATGCCGGCCAGCTCTCATTCATGAACGATAACTCCGCCCCTGATGACCTGAGAAAGGTTGCCTTCAGGGCAGAAAAGGGAGCCGACGGAGTTTTCAACGAAGGTGATTATCTCCTCTTTTATGCTGAAGGCACTCACCGTTGGGTTGCTGACCCCGGCACGCGCAGCCGCCGGTTCGTAAGACATCATTACTCAGATACGGCATGGTATTTCATCACCTCGCAGCCGGGAGAAGCCCTTCCTGTTCTGACAGAGACTCCGCCGGCAACATTACCTACATTCATATCCTCATCAACTGACCTGTACATGAGACACGAACAGGAGGAAATCAACCTCATAAGGTCAGGAAGAGAATGGTACCAGCAGGTGGTTCCCGGTACTCAGAACAGCATCGGACCGGGATTTACAGACCTCGCTGCCAGTGGAAAAATACACTACACCATAAGGGTTGCCGCGAGGTCTGGCACAGAGACCTCCTTCATCCTCAGAGAGGATGGTGAAACGATCAAAACCATAACCGTGCCGGCAGTGACCATGACCGATTTCAACGGTGTTTATGCCGCCACGATGACTGTTTCAGATTCAGTCGTCCCCTCCTCCGGATCACCGGCATTCACTCTCGCATTCTCATCAGGCGGCAATATGGCCGCTAGCGGCTACATTGACTATGCCGATTTCAAAGCGAGGGCTTCACTGGTCTGGCGCAACAGGAACCTGTTCATCAGCGACAGCAGGTCTGTCGGTACCTCGGCAGTCACCCGGTTCACCGTGGAGGGCTCCTCTTCGCTGAGCATCTGGGACATCACCAATCCCTATGCCCCACTGGCGATAGAGACAACTCCCTCCTCCGGGAACACACTCTTTATGGCGGCAACTGACAGCCTCAGGAGATTCATTGCCTTCAGCATGGCACAAGTGAAACAGCCTTTGAGAAGCGTCCGGGTGCCAGCCCAGAACCTGCACGCCATGATGCCTGCCGGCATGATCATTGTCACACACCCGCTCTTCATGACCTGTGCCGGACAACTTGCAGACCTGCATCTTGCTGATGACGGCCTGACATCATTGATAGTGACCCCGGAACAAATCTACAATGAGTTTTCGGGAGGGGTGCCCGATGCGGTTGCAATAAGAAATTTCGTCAGGATGATCTGGAAGAGGGGGATGCAGTCAGGTCCGCAAATGAGGTACCTGTTGCTCTTTGGTGACGGCTCGTATGAGAATAAAACCCCTCCGCCGGGAAACAGCTCATTCATCCCCACATGGCAGTCTGTCAACTCAACAACCGGAGTACTCTCCTTCACTTCAGACGATTTTTACGGACTGCTTGATGATGGCGAGGGTGAAGCTGACGGATTCCTTGACATAGGCATCGGCCGTCTGCCGGCGTATGACACCGCATCGGCCGGCATTATGATAAGAAAAATTTCATCCTACCTTCAGGGATCAAACCAGGGTTCATGGCGGAATATCCTGTGCCTTGTTGCAGACGATGAAGATTCCAATCTGCATATGTTTGATGCTGAAGGCCTTGCCGAAGCAGCCACCACCGCGGCACCGCCCCTGATGGTGGAGAAAATATATCTCGATGCTTACCGGCAGATTGGTTCTGTCTCCGGCGATTCCTATCCTGACGCTTCAAGGGCTATTGACAACAGGATGGCGGCCGGATGCCTGATAATGAACTACGTGGGTCATGGCAACGAATCAGGCCTCGCCCACGAAAGAGTTGTTCGTACAGACAATATCAACTCGTGGAAGAACAGCAAGATGCTTCCGCTGTTCATCACCGCAACATGTGAGTTCTCAAGGTTTGATGATGTGGAAATCAACAGGGCTTCCTCCTCCATAACCGCAAGAAACTCAGCCGGCGAGATGGTGCTTCTCAATCCTGACGGCGGAGGGATTGCCCTGATGAGCACAACCAGGGTCGTCTACTCAGCTCCGAACTATACACTGAACAGGGCCATCTATGATTATGCTTTCAGAACAGATGCTGATGGCCGGTCTATGAGGTTTGGCGACATTATCAGGCAGGCCAAGGTCAGCTCCGGAGCGGGGATGAACAAACGAAGCTTCCTGCTGCTGGGTGACCCTGCTCTCAGGCTGGCATGGCCTTCAACGGGGAAAGTGGTTACTGACAGTATCAACGGGGTCCATGTCTCAATGCCTTTTGACACCCTGAGGGCACTGTCACTGATGACTGTCAGCGGTCACGTGGAAGATGCCGCAGGAAACCTGATGACCGGATTCAACGGCACAGTGGAACCTGTGGTATCTGACAAGCCCGGATATGTCAGTACCCTGGCCAATGACGGTGGTTCCCCAATGACCTTCCCGGTGGATGGTAACGTCATCTTCCGGGGTAAAACAACTGTCACCGACGGCCGTTTCAGCTTCTCATTCATCGTACCCCTTGACATCAACTACAGCTATGGCAGCGGGTCAGTGAAATACTATGCATATAACGGCGTCGACGATCTCAACGGAAGCTTCCCGGGAATTACGGTAGGAGGCTTCTCTGACGCGGCATTCGATGATACTGAAGGACCACAGATCAGGCTCTTCATGAATGACACCCTGTTCAATAATGGTGGGGTGACTGACACCTCGCCAATACTGCTGGCACTGCTCAGCGACAGATCAGGCATTAATACCTCAGGGGCGGGTATAGGACATGACATAATAGCATGGCTTGATGATGACATCTCCGGGGCGGTGGTGCTTAACAGCCTCTTCAGGGCTGACGTGGGCAAACACAGTTCAGGCTCCATTGCCTATCCACTTCTTGTGACCGACCAGGGGAGACACACGGTCTCGCTGAGGGCCTGGGATAACCTTAACAACCCGACAGTGGCCACGCTTGAGTTTACAGTTGAAACAAGCGGCAACTTCAGGCTCACGGACCTGCTCACATTCCCAAATCCGGTGACTGACGGCACAAAATTTACTGCCGGGCACAACAGACCGGGTACAGAGATCAGCCTGACCATAACAATTCTTAGTTCTGACGGACGTGTGGTTAAGGTAATGAAGAGTGATTTTTACAGCGATGGTTATGCCCTTCCGGACATCCCATGGGACGGCTGTAACGATAACGGCAAAAGGGTGGCAAGAGGACTCTATCTGTGGCGCGCAGAAGCAATTACCGCAAATGGCGAGAAAACATCTGCCACAGGCCGTTTCATCATTTTGTAAAACATTACAATAAGATGCCCTTATTTTTGTTTTATATTTGCACAGATTTTTTGGATATATCTAGATATGAAAAATAATGCGCTGATTGCTGGCATAATATTGTTATTATACCTGTTTAATATTCCGGTTACTGCCCAGGAGAAAAAATATAACGCAATTCAGGCGGTTGTACCCTTTCTGACCATCGCACCTGATTCACGTGCCGGAGCACTGGGAAATGCCGGAGTTGCAACCTCTGCAGATCTGTACAGCATGCACTGGAACCCTGCCAAATATGCCTTTATTGACGGTAAGGCTGGTTTCGGGATGTCATATGTACCATGGCTGAGAGCCCTGGTTAACGACATAAACCTGTCAAACATTACGGGATTCTATCGGATTGACAACAGGCAGGTGGTTGCTGCCAGCCTTATGTATTCAGCACTTGGCAGAATTGAGTTCACAGATGAGTATGGCGGCAGATTAATGGATATCAATCCAAACGAATTCTCAGTTGATGCAGCCTATTCGCGCCTTTTTTCAGAGCATTGGTCCGGTGGCGTTGCACTCAGATTTATCTATTCAAACCTGACGGGCGGACAAACTGTTGGATCAACTGAAACAGATGTAGGTACTGCTTTCGCAGCAGATGCCTCTGTCTTTTATACTACACCGCTGAAGCTGGGTGCCAAAACCGGTAACTACGCAGCCGGCCTGAACTTCTCCAACATAGGTTCCAAAATGAGTTACACAGCCGATAACGATCCGGACTTCATACCAATGAACATGCGTCTTGGAACCACGTTCAGCATTGACCTTGACAAGTACAATACAATCGAATTCTCCCTTGACATCAATAAACTGCTCGTGCCAACCCCTCCATTCTATGACGAGGATGAAAATATTACTGACGGCATGGATCCGAACGTATCAGTTCCCGTTGCAATCTTCCAGTCATTCTATGATGCTCCCGGAGGATTCAAGGAAGAGCTCCAGGAGTTTACCCAATCCTTCGGTATCGAATACTGGTATAATCAACAGTTTGCACTCAGGGCAGGCTATCATAACGAAGCCATGTACAAAGGCAACAGAAAGTTTTTCACTGCCGGTGCCGGTTTTAAGCTCAGCCTCATAAATATCGACTTCTCATACCTTATTTCTCTTACACAAAACAGCCCGCTTGCAGGTACTGTGAGATTTTCACTGGGGTTTGAATTCGATTCCCTGCGCAGCCAGAAGTAAGCTAACGGTTATGACACTCCATCACAGGATAGGACAGGGCATCGACTTTCACCGCCTTGAGGAGGGTCGTGAGCTCTGGCTGGGTGGCGTACGCATCGACTCTACAAAGGGATGTGTGGCTCACTCTGACGGCGATGTCCTTATCCATGCCATCTGTGATGCACTTCTGGGTGCGGCAGGACTTAATGACATCGGCTATCACTTCCCCGATACATCGGAGGAGTTCAGGGCGATTGACAGTAAGATACTGCTGAAACGGGTGGTTGAGCTGATCACCGGCGCAGGTTACAGGATAGTAAACATTGACAGTACTGTCTGCCTCGAGCAGCCGAAGCTGGCGCCATATATCACTGCCATGCGCACGACCATGGCCGCAATTGCGAATATCTCACCCGTTGCTGTTTCGGTTAAGGCTACCACCACTGAAAAGATGGGTTTCACCGGCCGCGGCGAAGGGGTCATGGCCCTGGCCGTCTGCCTCATCTCCGACCTGATCCCGGATAATATCTGATAGTCTGAAAGCCTGAGAATCTGAATGTTGTGCCGCAAATCACTGCTGCACGCTGCCTGATTGCCTGTTACCTGATTATCTGTTGCCTGATTGCCTGTTACCTGATTATCTGTTGCCTGATTGCCTGTTGCCTGTTACCTGATTGCCTACTGCCCGAAAACCTCATCTATAAGGTTTTCATCAGCCTCCTGCGGCATGGTGACAACCAGCCCGGGGGTGCGTTCCATTTCCCTTGTTATGGCTGCCACGGCGCCGCTGTTACGTGCCCAGCTGCGACGGGCGATACCGTTGTTGACATCCCAGAACAACATGGACCGGATGCGGCGCGATGTCTCCGGAGTGCCGTCGAGCAGCATCCCGAAACCGCCGTTGATCACCTCGCCCCAGCCCACACCGCCGCCGTTGTGAAGGGAGACCCATGTGGCCCCGCGGAAAGCGTCGCCAATGACATTCTGTACTGCCATGTCAGCCGTGAAGCGTGAACCGTCATAGATGTTCGATGTCTCACGGAACGGTGAGTCTGTGCCTGACACATCGTGATGATCACGGCCAATTACTATCGGGCCGCTGATGACCCCCGAAGCTATTGCATCGTTGAAGGCCGAGGCAATCATTATCCTTCCGGCGGCGTCGGCATAAAGGATACGCGCCTGGGAACCAACCACCAGGCGATTCTTTCCCGCCTCGCGGATCCAGTGAATATTGTCAGACATCTGCTGACGGATATCCTCAGGTGACTCTTTCATGAGACTCTCAAGAGTGGCAGCAGCCATGGCATCACTCTTCTCCAGGTCGGCAGGGTCACCGGAACAGCAGACCCAGCGGAACGGACCGAAGCCGTAGTCAAAGCACATGGGACCCATGATATCCTCAACGTAAGACGGATAACGGAATCCTCCCCTGCCGTTACCTATATCGGCGCCGGCACGCGAAGCTTCCAGAAGGAAGGCATTGCCATAATCAAAGAAATAGGTTCCGTGTGCCGTATGTCTGTTAATGGCCTCCACCTGCCGGCGCAGCGAACCCTGCACCAGTGCGCGGAACTTCTCCGGGTCTTCAGCCATAATCCTGTTAGCCTCATCAAAGCTGATCCCTGCAGGGTAGTAACCACCTGCCCACGGATTATGCAGCGAGGTCTGATCCGATCCCAGGTCAGCCCACACTCCTTCATCAGAAAACCTCTCCCACAGGTCAACAATATTTCCATGAAAAGCCAGTGACACCACCTCACCGTCACTGCAGGCCTTACGGACCCGCACTACCAGCTCTGACAGATCAGTATACACCTCATCAACCCAGCCCTGCTTGTAGCGCGTTTCAATAGCCTTCGGGTTGACCTCGGCAATGACTGACACAATCCCGGCAATATTTCCCGCCTTGGGCTGAGCCCCTGACATGCCCCCCAGCCCTGACGAGATGAAGAGCCTGCTCCTGCGTCCTTCAGGGTCAACCGGCTTAACCCGTCGCTTTGCATTGAGGAGGGTTATGGTGGTGCCGTGAACGATCCCCTGCGGACCGATATACATATATGATCCGGCAGTCATCTGTCCGTACTGTGACACACCAAGGGCATTGAACCGCTCCCAGTTATCCTGCGACGAATAGTTTGGGATCACCATCCCGTTGGTGACAACCACCCGCGGCGCCTCCCTGTGTGACGGGAACAGGCCGAGGGGGTGCCCCGAGTACATCACCAGCGTCTGCTCATCAGTCATCTCAGAGAGATACTTCATGGTGAGCCTGTACTGGGCCCAGTTCTGGAATACAGCTCCGTTTCCGCCATAGGTGATAAGCTCGTGCGGATGCTGGGCAACAGCAGGATCGAGGTTGTTGGTGATCATCAGCATTATTGCGGCAGCCTGCGCCGAGCGGTGCGGATAATCGCCTATCGGACGGGCTTTCATCTCGTAGTCAGGCCTGTAACGATACATGTATATGCGTCCCCGTTCGCTGAGCTCGGCTGCAAATTCCGGAGCCAGTACCCTGTGAAGCGACGGGGGAAAATACCTGAGGGCATTGCGGAGGGCAAGTTTTTTCTCCTCAGCGGTGAGAATGTCACGCCTGCGCGGGGCATGATTCACCGCGGGGTCCCAGGCTTTCGGTGCAGGAAGGTGTGATGGTATGCCTTCACTAACCTGTGATTTGAAATCATTCATGATATTGGATAAAGTTCAGTATTGTAAAGATAATAAAAAGAGAGAGCGACACCTTGCGTGGTGCCTCTCTCAATATCATTCAACATGGCAATACCCTGTTGCTGTATGGTACTGCCAGCTATTGCTTCGCTTCTCCGACGATCTCATCATCAACAAGTATGCGGCCGCAATACTCGCAGACAATGATCTTTTTCCTCGACCTGATGTCAAGCTGGCGCTGTGGTGGTATCTGGTTGAAGCATCCGCCGCATGCATCCCTCTTCACCGGCACCACCGCCAGGCCGTTGCGGGCATTGCTGCGTATGCGCTTGTATGCCATCAGCAACCTCTCCTCTATTCTCGTCTGAAGTTCAACTGATTTTACAGTAAGCTGCTCCTCCTCCTTCTGGGTGTCATGGGTTATCTCCTCCAGCTCTGACTTCTTGCTCTCCAGGTCACGTTTCCGCTCTTCAAGCATTGTCTGTGCCTCAGTCATCATCTCCTTCTTATCTGCAGTCTGGGCGGTGAACTCACGGATCTTCTTGTTGCACAGTTCTATCTCCAGTGTCTGGAACTCAATCTCCTTTGAGAGGGAGTCATACTCACGGTTGTTGCGCACGTTGTTCTGCTGCTCCTCGTATTTCTTTATCAGTGCCTGAGAGGCAGTTATCTCGTTGGTCTTGCCAATGACAGATTTTTCCAGTTCGGAAACTTCGCCTTTAAGATTGGTTATTCTGGTCTCGAGCCCTGCCACCTCATCTTCAAGGTCCTGTACCTCAAGAGGCAGCTCGCCACGAAGGATGCGGATTTTATCTATCTCTGAATCAACAAGCTGCAATGAGTAGAGAGCTCTCAGTTTCTCTTCTATGGAAAGTTCTGTTTCAGCCAGTTTAGTCTCTTTTGTCATACCCGTAGTAATTAATGGGATTGGTTTTTATCCCGGAAAACCGGAGTGCAAAGTTAGGAAATTTTTTTTGAATCAGGTTATAGAGGATTTCCAGTGAAAATCTTTCGCTTTCGTAGTGTCCGATATCCACCACGAGCATATCCCGGGGTGCTTCGGCATACGCGTGATATTTGATATCTCCCGTGATGAATGCGTCAGCGCCGGCGCGCGCGGCGCTGCTGATGAGGTGTGACCCTGACCCTCCGCATACGGCCACGGTTGAAACGGTGCGGGCGGGGTCATTGCTGTAGCGTATGACGGGCAGGCCGGTGAGCCTCCGCAGCCGCTCCAGCAGCGCCGTGCCTGTCAGCGGAGCTGCCAGGGCGCCGATGGCGCCAGCGCCGGCACCCGTGTACTCATTCTCAAGCGCAATAAGATCCCATGCAACCTCCTCATAGGGATGTGCTGCCAGCATCGCCTTCAGACAGGCTCCCTTCAGATGGGAAGGCAAGACAACCTCAATACGTACCTCCGGCTCGGTGTGCAACTCACCAATGCTGCCCGCAAACGGATCAGCTCCCTCCCCGGCACGGTATGTCCCCTCGCCTCTTGCATTGAAGCTGCAGGAGCTATAGTTTCCGATATTCCCGGCACCGGCGGCAAAAAGGGCATCACGCACTGCCGCGGCGTGTGACTCGGGCACAAAGGTGACAAGCTTAAGCAGCCTGTCCCTCAGCGGCTCCAGCACTCTTATGCTCTCCAGCCCTATCTTTTCAGCCAGAATACGGCTTACGCCATTGCCGGCATTGTCTAAGCTGGTATGTGCAGAATAAACTGCTATGCCCTTCCTGATCGCCGATGCCACGCAGGTCTCGCTGTCGCTCCCGTAAGCCAGCCGCTTCAGCGGCCTGTAGATCAGAGGGTGATGTGATAGCACAAGATCGAACCCTCCTGCAGCCGCCTCATCAATTACCTCAGGGGTAACATCCACGGTCAGCAGCACCGAAGCAACCTCAGCCGTGAGGTCACCAACCTGCAGTCCGCTGTTGTCATAATCTTCCTGGAATGACAGAGGGATCAGCCCCTCGAGCCACCTTACAAATTCTGCGAGTGTAACCGCCATAAAATCACTTGATTTCGTCCCTGATCTCCACAAGCATGGCCCTGATGTTGCGGAGGGTATCTGCTATCTCGAGCCGGTAATCAGCATCGTCACGATTATGTTTGAGGTATTTCTTCGCCCCGTCAATGGTCATGCCCCTCTCCCTCAGCAGGTGCCTGATCAGCCTGAGGTTCTTTATATCCTCTGGCATGAACAGCCTGTTGCCCTTGTTGTTCTTTTTTGGTTTGAGAATATCAAACTCCTTTTCCCAGAAGCGAATGGTGGATACTGGCTCTGAAAACATTTCGGCAACCTCACCGATCTGGTAAAAGAGCTTTTCCACTGTCTTTTCCCTGTAAGGCATAATCAGCTAAATATCAGTCGAAGGTCTGCCCGCTCTTGCTCGAAATCTCGAGCATCCGTTCATATTCCTCGGGTGTAAGGTCATTGAAGTAGTACAGAGCCGGGTCAACATGCTTTCCGTTGGCCAGAACCTCATAGTGCAGGTGAGGAGCGGTGGAAAGGCCGGTGCTTCCCACAAATCCTATCACATCTCCCCTCTTCACTTTCTGCCCCACCCTGACATTGAACCGGTCAAGATGAGCATAAACGGTCTGGTATCCGAACCCATGATCAATGATAATATGGTTGCCGAGTTCGCGACGGGCCGACTTGACCGTCCGGATGACCCCGTTGCCCGTGGCATAAACCTCTGTTCCCGTGGGTGCTGTAAAGTCCATTCCCGAATGGAACTTCGATATCTTGTAAATAGGGTGAATACGATAGCCAAAACCTGAAGCCGTACGTTTCAGATCCTTGTTTGAGAGAGGCTGTATGGCAGGGATACTGCTCAGCATCTCCTCCTTTTCCATGGCAAAGGCAACCAGTTCATCAAACGACTCTGACTGGACATAAATCTTTTTTCTTATCCTGTCAAGCCGTCTGGCAGTCTCAATAACCAGTTCGGAATTTGAAAAGCCTTCGAGCTCCTGGTACCTGTTAACCCCTCCGATCCCTCCTTCACGGTATGATGACGGAACCGGTTCGGTCTCAAAAATTGTCCTGTAGAGATTGTCATCCGTCTCCTGAAGGTGGGTCAGAACCTTTTCAACGTTTTCCATCTCCCTGTTCATCAGCTCATACTGAAGGGTGAGCTGTGCAATCTCCCTCTTCAGCACCTTTTCCTGCGGGGAGTCAAAAATGAAGGCAAATATGAATCCGTATATTCCGGCAAGGAGCAGTGAGGCAACGAAATATCCGAAAAAGCGAAGGAAAATCTGTCTGAGACCCAGCTTTATCCTGTCAAAGCTGAGTGTCTCATGATTATACTTATACTTTGTTTTGGGCATTTTTACGGATGGCATACTCTATGCCCTGCAAACATAAGAAATAATAGCAAAACATAGATACAAATGTTACTGCTGATAACGTTAAAATTTGATTAATATTTTTCCGTCAGGGTTTGCTGAGGTATTCGAGCATCATGAAATACTCCTCCTCGGTAAGGTTGTCCTGAAAGTACCAGAGGGGATTCACATGTGCGCCGAAAAGGTCTATCTGGTAATGCAGATGGGGGCCGGTTGATGTCCCGGTGTTACCGGAAAGTCCTATGAAGTCACCCCGGGTGACCCTCTGGCCCTGCCTGACGTTGAATTCGCTGAGGTGCCCGTAGATAGTCCTGTAGCCATATCCGTGGTCAATAACCACCTTTATCCCGAACCCGTCATGCTGGTTGCCCGCATAAGCCACGATGCCGGCCCCGGTTGCATACACCTCGGTGCCGATCGGACAGCAGAAATCCTGCCCGAAATGCCAGCGTGGCGAACCAAGCACCGGATGCTTTTCACGAAATCCCATGCTGTCACCAAGCCGCAGTGTGACATTCACCGGTCTGATATACGGCAGATGCTCCCACATCTCCTTCCACTCGGATGCTCTTGCAGTAAGCTCTGCAAGTGAGTTGTACTGAATATTTGTCTGCGTTTTCAGGTCATCAAACTTCGACCTGACCTTCATCAAAAGATCAGAATTCAGGTAACCGGTCAGATCAGCCAGCCTGTTGGTACCTCCCGATCCGCCTTCAGAGATATCAGCCGGGATGGCGGGCATGTCAAGAACCGCCCTGTACAGGGTATTGTCAGAGGAACGAAGCTCAGTCACTGCTGCCGTGGAATAATCAATCTGCTTTTCAAGCATGGTGTACCGCAACTTCAGCTCTTCAACCTGCTGCCTGAGCATCTCCTCCTTGGGTGAACCAAACAACCGGTGAAAGATGATGCTGTAAAAAAAAGTGACTACTATCGAAAGAGAGAACCAGAGTGCAAACCGGAGAATCCTCTCCCCCCTGTTTCTCCTGTGCTGCAGAAACTGCAGGTTAGTGTGGTCAAAAACGTAATTCCTCCTCTTCAGCATCACCAATAGTGTGGATAAACCTCCATTTTAAGACGACTATTCCTCAAACATAAATAATTTGCTTTAATTTTACGCACCCGCTTGAAAATAGTTTCATAACGGCACAGGAAGTTAATATGAAGGCTAACGAGATAAGAGAGGAATTTCTCAGTTTTTTCAGGTCAAAGGAACATAGGATAGTGCCTTCGGCACCGATGGTCATCAAGAATGACCCCACGCTGATGTTTACCAACGCCGGGATGAATCAGTTCAAGGACATTTTCCTCGGCAACCAGCCTGCAAAATACAAAAGAGTGGCAAACTCGCAGAAATGCCTGCGTGTTTCAGGCAAGCACAACGACCTTGAGGAGGTGGGACTTGACACCTACCACCATACTATGTTCGAGATGCTTGGCAACTGGTCATTCGGTGACTACTTTAAAAAGGAAGCAATAGTGTGGGCATGGGAGTTTCTTTGTGACCGGCTCGGGATTCCTGCTGATCGTCTGTACGCCACCGTATTTGAAGGTGATCCCGTTGAGAATGTACCGCGCGATGAAGAGGCCGCAACCTGGTGGGCAAAGTGCTTTGGCGGTGCAGAGAATCACATCCTTGACGGATCAAAAAAGGATAATTTCTGGGAGATGGGTGAGACGGGCCCGTGCGGCCCCTGCTCGGAGGTTCACGTCGACATCAGGTCAGAGAGCGAGAGGGCTGCAACCCCCGGACACCTGCTCGTGAACACGGGTCATCCCCGGGTGATAGAGATATGGAACCTGGTGTTCATCCAGTACAACCGCCGTGCCGGCGGTGAACTTGAACTCCTTCCTGACAGGCACGTGGATACGGGCATGGGCTTCGAGAGACTCTGCATGGTCATTCAGAACAAACAGTCAAATTATGACACAGACATCTTCCAGCCGCTGCTGGCAGCCTCCGCAGAAGTAACGGGCAAACCATACGGAGAGAAGAGAGACTGGGATATAGCACACAGGGTCATTGCCGACCACCTGCGGACTGTATCTTTCTCCGTGGCCGACGGCCAGCTCCCCTCAAACAACAGGGCCGGTTATGTCATCAGAAGAATACTTCGTCGTGCCGTAAGGTACGGCTATACCTCCCTTGGAATGACCGGGCCGTTCATCTACAAGCTCCTGCCTGCACTGGTGGAGACTATGGGCGGTCACTACCCGGAGCTCAAAGAGCAGCAGGATATTATATCAAAGGTGATCCACGAAGAGGAACAGTCATTCCTCAGAACCCTTGACAAAGGGCTGAGGATGATAGAACGCCGGGTGGAAGCTCTCCGGAAGGAAGGGAAAAGCATCTTGCCGGGTGTTGACGCATTTGAGCTTTTTGATACCTATGGCTTCCCGGTTGATCTCACCCAGCTGATTCTCAGGGAAAACAGGATGACGCTCGACGAGGAAGCATTCAGGAGTGAGCTCAATGCCCAGAAGGAAAGGTCAAGGGATGACGCTGCCGTATCAACAGACGACTGGGTGGTGATCCGTGAGACTGAAAGCACCATCTTCACCGGATATGACCGTACCGAAGAGCAGGTAAGGATAGCACGGTACCGGAAAGTAACCTCACGGGGCCGTCAGGCTGTTCAGCTTGTGTTTGACAGAACACCGTTCTATGCTGAATCGGGAGGCCAGACAGGTGACCGCGGATACATCGAGGCCGGAAGTGAAAAAATCATAATTACAGACACTGTTAAGGAAAACAACCTGACCATCCATATCGCCTCCGCCCTGCCAGCCGATCCGTCTCTGACATTCAGGGCAATAGTTGATGCCGAAGCCCGGCAGGATACCGCCAATAACCATTCGGCAACACACCTCATGCACCATGCGCTGAGGGAAGTCCTGGGCAAACATGTGGAACAGAAAGGTTCCCTGGTAACCCCTGACAGGCTGAGGTTCGATTTCAGTCACTTCCGCCAGGTGACTCCGGAAGAACTATCTGCTGTGGAAGAGAAGGTCAACTCGATGATAATGCAGAATATTATCTCCGAGGTACATGACCACATCCCTATGGAAGATGCCCGGGCAATGGGTGCCATAGCCCTGTTCGGAGAGAAATACGGCGATAGGGTAAGGGTGGTCAGATTCGGAGATTCAGTCGAACTGTGCGGCGGAACACATGTCGCCCAGACATCGCGGATAGGATTGTTCAAGATTGTCTCCGAAGGAGCCATTGCAGCAGGCGTCAGAAGAATAGAGGCCGTGACCGGCCGGAAGGCAGTAAGCTATATCAATGAGAAACTGAGCATCCTCGGCGAGGTGACGGCATTGCTCCACAGCACCGGCAACCCGGTGGCCAATATATCAAAACTGATGGCTGAGAATGCTGCGCTCAAAGCCTCTATTGAAAAACTGCAGGCTGCAGCAGCACTTTCAGCCCGCAATGAACTGGCGGCAAGAGCTGAAACTGCAGGAAACTGCCGTATCTATTCAGGTCTCCTTGAAGAGACCAGTGCTGATACGCTGAAAAATATCGCTCACCAGATCAGACAGACTGACAGCAGCAGCATTATCGTGATCGGTTCGGCATACGAAGGCAAAGCTTCCCTGGTGGTGGGATTGGGAAACCAGGCAGCCGGTTCCGGCCATCTCAATGCCGTCGAAATCATCAAGGCTGTCTCGGGCGAGATAAACGGAGGAGGAGGCGGACAGCCATTCCTGGCAACCGCCGGAGGCAAAAATCCTGAAGGACTTCCCGGGGCAGTGGCAAGGGCCGTGGAGATGGCAAAAAAAATGCTTTAGGAGAGATTTTTTCGCCGTTCGAAACATTCGCAAAAAACAGGATCCAGTACCAGACTATAGATCAAATCATTAGGCCGCCATTAATTTGATCGCCCCAATTCTTGTTTTTTTTGTTCGAAATTCCTAATCTTGTATTGCAAATCTAAAATCTATTCTGATGGAAGTTACCAGAACGTTTGACCTGATTGACCAGGCGTGCAAGGTCTATCCGCGGGAAGTCATGTTCGGTGGTAAACCCGGCAAGGGTTGGGTCACCTACTCTACCGAGGCCATAAGGGAACTGACCGACCTGTTTTCGTGTGGCATGATGGCCATTGGTTATACCAGGGGTGATCACATCGCTACCATCACCCCGAACAAAGCCGAATGGAACATTGTTGACCACGGGCTGGCACAGGCCGGCATGATCCATGTACCCATCTACCCTACCATTGGCAATGAGGAGTATGCATACATTCTCGATCACTCCGGGACAAAGGCAGTGATCATCGGCAACAAACAGATTTACAACAAGATTTTGCCTGTAGCGTCAAATATCCCCGCCATCAGGGCGATCTACTCCTTTGACCAGGTCAACGACCTGATGACAATTGATGATATCATCGAAGAGGGCAGAAAGAACCGGGAAAAATTCATGGGTGAACTGTCAGCTATCAGGGACTCCATCAAACCCTCTGACATGGTGACCATTATATATACTTCAGGCACCACCGGAAATCCCAAAGGGGTCATGCTGTCTCACAACAATTTGATCTCCAATGCTATAGCAACCAGTGCCGCGCATGAATTCGGACTGGGTTTCAGGGCGCTCAGCTTCCTGCCTCTCTGTCATGTCTATGAGCGGATGATGAATTACCACTTCCAGTACAAGGGATTAAGCATATACTACCTTGAGAACATGGGTGCCATTGCAGAAACAATGCGTGAGATCAAGCCACACCTGGCAAATACGGTCCCAAGGCTGCTGGAAAAGATTTATGACAACATTATAAGCAGAGGAAAAAACCTGCCCTGGCTCAAAAAACAGATATTCTTCCGGGCAGTTAACCTGGGACTTAAGTTCAGGCTCAGGGGCAACACCTGGTTTTACCGGTTCAGGCTTGGCATAGCCCGCAAGCTGGTTTTTAACAAATGGCAAGATGCGCTGGGTGGTGAGCTACGCGTTCTGGTCTCCGGCGGCGCCGCCCTGCAGTCGCGCCTTGAACGCATTTTCTGGGCTGCCGGCATACCTGTTATACAGGGTTACGGACTCACGGAGACATCTCCTGTCATCGCTGTAAATCCACTGCGCATCCCTGAAATAAAGTTTGAAACAGCAGGACCTGTTCTTGACGGGGTGCAGGTGAAGATAGCCGATGACGGTGAGATCCTCTGCAAGGGGCCCAATGTAATGATTGGATACTACAGGGAGCCTGAGATGACAGCTGAGGTGATTGATTCCGACGGCTGGTTCCATACCGGCGATATCGGAAGAATTGAGGATGGCAGGTTCCTCCGGATCACTGACCGCAAAAAGGAGATGTTCAAACTGTCAGCCGGCAAATACATCTCTCCCCAGGTGATTGAAAATAAACTGAAGGAATCGATCTTTATCGAACAGGCAATGGTGATAGGTGAAAACAAAAAGTTTGCCAGCGCCCTGATATCACCCAACTTCACCTACCTGCACGACTGGTGCTCGATACACAGGATTCAGTACCGTGACCACACCGACCTGATAGAGATGCACGAGGTGATAGAACGGTTTGCCAGGGAAGTCAGGGAGGTGAACAAGAGCCTCGGAGAGTTTGAACAGATAAAACGGTTCAGGCTGGTGACAGAAGAGTGGACCCCCCAGACAGGCGAACTCTCATCCACCCTCAAGCTGCGCAGGAATATCCTGAACAGCAGGTATCAGAACATCATAAATGAGATTTACTCTATTAAGGAGAAGGGTAACATGGTTGACAAGGTTGTGGAAGTAATCCGCAACGGAGTCAGCGGCATCCTGAAGAACCTGCCGAAATTCTGACAGCCGGCATCTGCCACCTCAGACCTGCCTGACCGGCTCCGCCAAGTCCAGCCCGGCCAGTTTTCCGGCACTCTGTGAGGGGATATCATTCAATGATTTCCTCCTTACAGGATCACCGGAAAAACTGCACTGCAGCATCTGTAAGGGGATGCTGTTCAATGATTGACTCCATATTATTTTTATACCTTTGTATTCCGTTATGAAGAGGCTCTCCGTCATAAGCTTTATTGCCATCATGGCAACCCTGGTTATGTTCCTTCCCTCCTGCTCGGTGCAGCCATGCTACGAGGAGACGAATCCATTACTTAAAACTGTTCTTCTGGCCAGCGGAACGGGCGAGGCAGCAAAGGCAGACTCACTCAGGGTATATACATACAGGGAAACCGATACTCTCAGATTTATCAACCTGAAGGGAGCATCAGCATTCTCCGTGCCTCTTGACCCGGCAAGCGACGAGTCAGAGTTCCTGATAACCCTCAACGGTATCACCGATACGGCTGTGATACGCTACAGCCGGAAGCCACACCTTGTTTCGCCGGAGTGCGGATACACCATAATAAGCGAACTAACCGGGCTGAAAACAACCCATAATATAATTGACACACTCATCATAGAGAATAAATCCGTGAACCTCGATGGTCAGAAGAACCTGCATCTTTTTTATTAGTCTGTTTATGATTGCAGAGAATGTTGCCGTTTCACAGGATACGGTTACCGTGCCGCTTCACGTGAGGGCAGGATTCGACATCTCCGGACCGGTCATGAAACTTGTTACCAAAGAGCTTATCAGCTATGGCATTGCCGCATCGGCTGACATCAACTCATCAATAGCGGCAACCGCAGGCTTAAGGTACTCATCGTACCATTCATCAGATGTGTTGTACGACTTCATGAGCCGGGGTCTCAGCTTCACAGCCGGTACAGATTACAACTTTATCAAGGCCAATGTATCACAGGGCAGGCACAGTGCAGGCATAGGCCTCAGGTACGGGCTCAGCTTCTACAGGGAGGAGACCCCGAAGCTCAGGTACACAAATGAATGGGGAACCGGAGAAACATCCGTAGCTGCGGAAAGCCATACGGGTCATTTCCTGGAGATCACTCCTGGTGTCCGCACTGAACTCTTCAGGGGAGTAACAATAGGCTGGAACCTTTATATGAGACTTCTGTTGAGTGCCGGAGCAGGGAAGGATCTCAAACCGGTATGGATGCCGGGCTACGGCCCGGGCACATCCGGTATGACAGTTGGTGCAGAATATTATGTGTCAATATCAATCCCCTACAGGAAAATCAAGGTTTATATCAAACCCAAAGTCCGCGATACGGAGGAGGAAGAAGGTGAGGCAACAGAGACCGGCAGCGGAACCGGTACGGGCTTATCAGGCTTCAGGAACCCCCTTTGACCCCTTCCTGCTGAATATCAGCAATCCCATAAATGTAAGAAAACCGTTTACCAGTATCATCTCAAAGCCGAACCTGTAACCGTTGAAGAGTTCTTCCGAATAGAGATGCAGAAAATAGCATATAATCGGTGAGATGATAGCTATCCATGGAGTAAAGCGGTCAGTTACCCTTCTTTTGGTGAAGAGACCGAAAGTGTACAGACCGAGCAGCGGACCGTAGGTGTATCCGGCTATGGTGAACAGCTTGTCAATTATCGCCCTGTCATTCATCTGCCTGAAGACCAGTATACAGATAAAGAAAATGAGTGCAAATGATAAGTGTACGGTGTACCTGATCCTGGTTTTTTTGGCATAATCCATCTCAGGCTTTTTCTCAAGGCCGAGGAAGTCTATGCTGAAGGAGGTTGTCAGTGATGTCAAAGCCCCGTCTGCACTGGGGAATGCAGCTGATATAAGTCCGATCAGGAAAACAATGCCGGCAGCAGGACTGAGATACCTGAAAGCAATTGTCGGAAAGAGATCGTCACTCATTGCCACATTGATGTTCCTGGCCCTGGCAAAGAAGAGCAGGAATGCGCCAAGGACCAGAAACATGAAAACCACAACAAGATTGATGGTGCTGAAGGTGAACATATTCTTCTGCGCATCTTTCAGATGCCTGATGCTGAGGTTCTTCTGCATCATCTCCTGGTCAAGCCCGGTCATGGTGATGGTTATGAACATGCCGCTGAAGAATTGCTTGATGAAATGACGCGGGTGATCCCAGTCGGTAATCACCATCCGTGACGTGTCACTCTCAAACAGATTCTTCAGAAGCTTCTGTACAGGCTCTCCCAGTTCACGACTGATGAAAACTACCGACAACACAACTGCAAGCAGCATAAAGGTGGTCTGGAGTGTGTCTGTCCAGATAATGGTCCGAATGCCTCCCTTAAGAGTGTATATTATCACCAGAGCAATGAATATCAGCACGTTTACCCAGAAGGGAACATTCCACGCATCAAACACAAAAATCTGCAGGACGTTTATCACAAGGAACATCCGGAGTGATGCGCCCAGGACTCTTGAAAGGATAAAGAATCCGGCTCCGGTCTTGTATGACCAGAAACCGAACCGCTGTTCCAGGTAGCCGTATATGGAGGTAAGTTGCAGACGGTAATAGAGCGGCAGGAGTACGAGGGCAATAACCACGTATCCGAAGAAATATCCGAACGCCACCATCATGTATGAGAACTGGGTCTCTCCCACCCATCCGGGCACTGACATGAAGGTCACCCCTGACAGGGAGGCTCCGATCATGCCGTAAGCCACAACATACCATGGAGATGCTTTATTACCTATATAGAATGACTGATGATTGGCTCTTCGTGCAGTAATAAAGGTGATGGCAAACAGCAGGAGCGTATAGGCTGTAAAAACCAACAGGATGAGAGTAGGTGTCATAATACCGGAAAATTGTCCGCAAGATTACTAAAAAGATTGCAGATAAAAGTCAACTGTGGTCAGGTTTGCAGCAAATATTGGATTATTTTTGCCGCAAAGTCGCATTATGTCATCTCGTTTCCCTTCAAGACTGCTCGAAGAGGCCGTGAATGAGTTTGCCTCCCTCCCCGGCATAGGCCGCAAGACCGCCTTCAGGCTTGTGATGCACCTGCTGAGGCGTGACAGCGGAGAAGTCCGCCGTTTCGGCGAAACAGTCATCAGGCTCAGGGATGATGTGTGTTACTGCAGTGTTTGTCACGGTATCAGTGATACCCCGCTGTGCCAGATATGCAGTGATCAGTCGAGGGACACCTCTGTCATATGCGTGGTAGAGAACGTACAGGATGTGATGGCGGTGGAGAATACCAGGCAGTTCAGGGGATTGTACCATGTACTTGGCGGCATCATCTCCCCGGTTGATGGCATCGGTCCTTCTGACCTGACCATCAACAGCCTGGAAGAAAGGGTGCGAAGCGGCAGCGTCAGGGAGGTGATACTTGCCCTGAGCACAACCATGGAGGGAGACACCACAAATTTCTATATCTACAAACGGCTGTCGGGCTATGACGTGCGCATTACAACACTGGCGCGCGGCGTGGCCATTGGAGATGTTCTCGAATATACCGATGAGATCACCCTGGGGCAATCGATAGTCAACCGCTGCCTTTTCTCACTTCCGTCACAGGGCTGACAGGTTGGCTCAAGGGGCAGCCAGGGCTGACAACCAGGCCCCTGGACATACCGGGCTGACAACTAAGTTCCCGGGCCAGCCGGCGCTGACAGCTATACTCCCGGGCCAGCCGGCACTGACAGCTATACTCCCGGGCCAGCCGGCACTGACAGGCAGGCACCTGAGGCAGGCAAAGCTGACAGAGATGCACGGCAATATCTTTTTAAGCCCGCCGGCTTTGGTCATTTGTATATTCTGAAAATCTTGCTTAATTTGATACAAATCAATATTGGTATGGCTGACACATTTGACAGATTCTTTTCAGATGCAACCCATCTGATGAAAAAATCGGCAATCAGGGAGATACTCAAGCTGACGCAGCGCCCTGAGATGATCTCCTTTGCAGGAGGACTCCCCTCACCTGACTCATTCCCAATAGAAGATATCCGGAGAGTGGCCTCAGAGGTACTTGAACAGGATGGCAAATCAGCCCTTCAGTACGGCACCACCGAGGGTGACAACAAACTGCGGGCTCTCCTTGCCGAACGGCACCGGAAAGACGGGCTTGAGATCGGACCGGAGAATATCCTGATCACTACCGGCTCACAGCAGGCGCTTGACCTGTGCGGAAAGATCTTTGTCAACCGCGGTGATGTGGTGCTGTGCGGACTGCCTTCATACCTGGGCGGGCTCAACGCCTTCGCAAACTACGGGGCACTGCTGAAGGGGATTCCCCTTGATGACCATGGAATGCATCCTGAACTCCTTGAAAAAACCATAACCGATCTGAAAAAGGAAGGAAAGATCATAAAGTTCATCTATATGATTCCTGATTTTCAGAATCCTACAGGCGTCACTATGCCCGCGTCACGCCGTCTTGAAATCATACGCATAGCTGAAAGGCATGATCTTTTGATTGTAGAGGACAGTCCTTACCGCGATGTGCGTTTTGCCGGGACTCCTGAACCGCTGATGTCTTCCCTTGACACGCATGGCAGGGTAATGACACTCAACACCTTCTCAAAGATACTTGCACCGGGTTTCAGACTGGCCTGGGTGACTGGCCACAGGGAGATCATTGACAAGATGGTGACGGCAAAACAGTCAACCGACCTCTGCACCCCTCCCTTTGTTCAGAAGATAGTAGCCAGATACATAGAGCAGGGGCTGCTTGATGCGAACCTGAAGAAGACAATAGCTCTCTACCACCGGAGACGTGATTTCATGTTGAAATGTTTCCGTGAGCTGATGCCTGAAGGTGTGAAATGGACCGAGCCTGACGGCGGACTTTTCCTCTTTGTGACTCTTCCTCCTGCCATGGATGCCGCACATCTGCTTGACAAAGCTATTTGCAAGAATGTGGCTTTTGTCTGCGGATCAGTATTTTACTGCAACAATGAAGGCCATAACACCATGCGGCTTAATTTCTCATACGCAGATGAAGAGGATACCCTTGAAGGTATCCGCCGGCTGGCGGAAGTGATAAGGGAGGAAATGGCCACCCCATGATCCGATGGAACTCTCGGCAGTAATTGTTTCCTACAATGTCAGGGAACTGCTCCGCGGTGCACTGCAGTCACTCATAGCTGCCGCACAGGCGACAGAGCACGAAATCATAGTTGTTGACAACAACTCCTCAGACGGCTCTGCAGGAATGGTCAGCCGGGAATTCCCTTCGGTCAGGCTGATCGTTTCAGATAGCAACGAAGGTTTCGCGTCAGCATGCAACAGGGGCATACTGGCCTCCTCCGGAGAGTACATCCTTATACTGAATCCTGACACTGTCACCCGTCCCGATGCCATCACCAGGGCACTGGATTTCATTAAAACAGTTCCGGATGCAGGAGCAGCAGGTGCCCATTTGACCGATAAAAACGGCAAATTCCTGCCCGAATCGAAAAGAGGCTTCCCGTCACCCCTTACCTCACTTTTCAGGTTTACCGGCCTGGGCAGACTCTTCCCGCGCTCCGCCTTCTTCAATGCATACTACCTGGGAGATAAGCCTGAGAACGAAACCTGCCGCGCTGACATCCTTACCGGAGCCTTCATGCTCATCCGCAGGAAAGCGCTTGATGAGGCAGGCCTGTTTGATACCTCTTTCTTTATGTACGGTGAAGACATTGACCTCAGCTGGCGCATAAGAAAGGCAGGTTTCAGCAATTATTACCTTCATGATGTCCACATCACCCATTTTAAGGGAAGCAGTTCAGGTCAGGAGATGGAAACCTCTGTCAGGCATTTCTGGAACGCTATGATAATCTTCTCGGAGAAGCATCTGGGGAAGGGGTGGCACGTGCCTGTCAGGGTGGCCGTAAGCCTTCTCAAATGGCTGTCACTGACCCGCCTGAGGGTGGCCAGAACGGTAAAAAAGTAAAATCCCTGTTAAAAAGGAGCTGCTCTACTATAATCTTATGACAGAATTTGAGTTATATTAGTTACATAAAGAATATTTGATCAACCTGATGAGAAAGGTTAGATACATAATTTGTATGATCCTTGTGGCTCATGCTGTATCCCTCGCCGGTCAGACAAAAAGCAGCCTGCGCGAACTTTTCGTATCTGCCGAGGGAGACATCCTCTTTGAAGATTACGCAGAAGCCCTGCCCAAATACATGAGCCTGCTACAGATTTATCCGGAGAATTTTAATCTCTATTACCGCATTGGCCAGTGTTACCTCAATACTCCGGGCGAAAAGGAGAAGGCTATCCCCTGGCTTGAGACTGCCGCAGGGCATATAAACCCGAACTACCGGAAAGGAAAGCTGCGTGAGACCGGGGCACCGTATGACGCCCTCTATTTTCTGGCAAACGCATACCGCATCGCCAATGACTTTGACAGGGCTCTGGAGACATATGATCTCTTCCTGAAGGATGTTGATACCGAAAAGTACGACACTGCACTGGTGAGATTTCAGATGCAGACCTGTCACAATGCCCGTGAGATGATGCGAAAACCGGTGTTTATCACTGACCGTAACCTCGGATCAACAATCAATAAGCGTTTCTCGGAGTTCAATCCGGTAATCTCAGACGATGAAAAAACACTGCTGTTCACACGTGAATTGCAGTTTTACGATGCCATATTCTGGTCACGGAAGATTGACGGCCAATGGACAGAACCGGTCAACCTGACTCCCCAACTGGGTATTGATCAGGATTATTACACCTCATCCCTCTCCCCTGACGGGCGAACCCTCCTCATGTACCGTACTGACACTTATGACGGTAATATCTATCTGAGCCGGCTGGAGGGGAATACATGGAGCAAGGTTGAAAAACTCAACAGCAATGTGAATACCAGGTACTGGGAATCACACGCCACCATGAGCAGAGACGGGAAGAAGCTATTCTTCACCAGCAACCGCAAGGAAAGCATCGGTGGCCTGGATATCTTCGTCTCTGTCCGCGACAGCTCAGGCAACTGGGGCCCGGCACAGAACCTCGGCCCCCGGATTAACACAATATATAACGAGGATACACCTTTCCTGGCAAATAATGACAGCACCCTCTTCTTCAGTTCCCGGGGACATTATAACATGGGAGGATATGATATCTTCAGGTCAGACATGGGGCCTGACGGACAATGGAGCGTCCCGGTGAATGTAGGCTATCCGCTGAACACCTCTGACGATGACATGTTCTTCCACCCGCTAAAAAGTGGTGATGGGGGCTATTATGCAAGATTTGCTGATGACGGATTCGGCAGGATGGATATCTTTTCCTGCAGCTTTTACAAGGAGCCCGCTCAACCTGTTACTGCCGGAAAAATCATTGAGACTGATTTGATTGCAGAAACAGCGGAACCGGGCACAGTGCCTCAGCTACCGGCTGACCTGCATGCTTACCTGAGGCTTCTCTCCGATACCCTGGTAAATGTCAGTTCAGCTGATCCGGTCAGCATTGGCCTCATTGCCGAAGCAAACTCCCTGCTGGAGATTGAAGTTGTCAAACCCGATTCGGAAATCAGAACAGAACAGCATACTTTAACTGATTCGACATTTACCTTTGTTTTCTCACCGGAGAGGGGCTCCAGCCTCGTGACTCTGAGACTCAGGGACAGTTTCGGGAATGACACTGCAACCTTTGTCAGGGTGCTCCGCACAGACAAACAGTTCCCGGAAAGCGATGAGATCGGGAAGCGGCCTGATGAGGCTGATATGGCCACTGACGGAGCCCTTGCTGCCGGCGGCAAAAGGAAAACCGGCATAACCACCGGCACACCGGTTGAGAAAGCCCCGTCTTCGCAGCACACCCAATCCGGCACAGAAGCAGGAGATACCTCTGACAAGGCACTGAAAGCCTCCGGCACAGAAGCGGCAGATGCAGCAGACCTGTCCGGGGATACTTCAGACAGATCAGCCAATGACACTTACTCCCCGGAGGAGGCAGGAAAAGGAAAATGCTGTTCATGGTGGTGGCTCCTGGCGCTTGCCGCGCTGTTGCTATTCTTCCTGTTATGGAGAAGAAGAAAAAAGAAAAATGATAAAGAACAATAATGTAACGACAATGAAGAGACTGGCCCTTTTACTGATTATTCTTTCTGCAACTTTTGTTTGCAGATCGCAGGACAATATCAGGCTGCAGGAGGCCTTCTATGATGCTGAATATTTCCTTATGAGAGGTGAGTTCAGCGATGCCCTCCCCTATTACCAGGGCATCTATGCTGCAATGCCTGACAATGCAAGCATCGCCTTCCGCATAGGTCTCTGTTACCTGAATATAGAGGGAAGCAAGAACCTTGCCATCGAATATCTTGAAAAGGCCTCACAGAACTTGACGGGTAAATACCGTGAGGGTTCACTCAGGCAAACTGAAGCACCTTATGAGGCGCTCTTCTTCCTTGGTGATGCATACAGGATCAACTATATGTTTGAAAAAGCCAGGGAAGCCTATACACGCTACCGCCAGACACTGCTGCCCACAGACCTTGAAAACCTCATGTACATTGACCAGCAGCTGGCAGCATGCAACAATGCTCCGGCAATGATGGCTTCCCCGGTTAAATTCACGGTGGAGAAAGTTGATGACGTCATCAATGACGCCAATGACAACTTCTTCCCGGTTGTATCACCTGACGGGAAAGCAATTGTCTACATGACCTCAATGAAGTTCTATGATGCAATTATGTTTTCCCGTTTCGCAAGAAACGAATGGAGCGCACCGGTGAATATCACTTCCGAACTGCAGTCTGACGGAGACCATTACGTTTCATGCATCACCTCAGACAACACTGTGATGCTCCTCTCCAAGGATGACAATATCAACAGTGACATCTGGATGAGCAAATATGACGGCCTGCGCTGGGGACCGGCACGAAAGTTAAAAAAAGAGATAAACACCAAATACTGGGAGGCTCACGGATTCATTACTGAAGACGGAACAACACTGATCTTTTCAAGCGACAGGCCGGGCGGCTTCGGAGGCCTTGACCTCTATGTCTCGAAACTGGGACCTGACGGTGAATGGGGCTATCCGGTAAATATGGGACCTGAAATCAACACACCGTTCAATGAAGACAGGCCTTTCCTGGTCAACGACGGAAAAAAACTCTTCTTCGCCTCACAGGGACACCATAACATGGGAGGCTATGATATATTCTGCAGTGAGCTTCAGTACAACGGTTTATGGAGCACTCCGGAAAATATAGGATACCCTCTGAACACCCCTGATGATAATATCTTTTTCTGTCCTACAGATAATGGCAAAGGAGGATATATGTCATTTTCCGGAAGGGACGACAGTTCCGGAGGGGCTGACATCTATCGCGTCAGATTTAAATAATGTAGCTGAAGAGGTACAGTATGCTGCAAAAGGTTTAATTTTACAGGTAAACTGAGTTATGGGAATTAGGGGAATTTCATTTCTGATATTGCTGCTCCTGCTTTTGCCGCTTAACGGACAAAAGAAAAGTGAGCTGAAGGAGATATGGGCGGAGGCTGAATCTCATTACCTCTATGGTGAATATGAGCTGGCCAACCCGCTTTATCTTATTCTTAATGAACTCATACCTGGTAATTCCAATATCAAGTACAAGATCGGCAACTGTTACCTCAACATTTTCGATGAGAAACAGAAAGCCATTCCGTTCCTTGAGGAAGCTGTCAAAAACACCAGTTACAATTCCAAAACCGGCAAGCTCAAGGAGACACGTGCGCCCCTTGACGCCTACTTCTCGCTGGCAAATGCCTACCTGATAGCCAACAAGCTTGACAGCGCCATGAACACTTACAGGTTCTTCAGCCAGCTGATTACTGAAACATCATCGATGCAGAACAAGGAGTTCATAAATCAGCAGATGCAGGCCTGCAACGTGGCCTCCGAACAGATGAACAATCCTGTCAGGGTACGCATCCAGCCCCTGAAGGGATACATCAACCAGGGCCTGGTGAACGAAAGACCGGTGGTCAGCTTTGACGGCAACACAATGGCATATACTGAAAGAAGAGGACTTGAAAGCGTGGTATATGTCACCCGAATGGAGGGAACATCATGGGGAACACCGGTTGACATAACCCTTGAGGCATCCATGGGAACCGACTGCCACACAACTTCACTGAATAATGACGGCACCGAGCTATACCTGTTCAAGAATGACAACTATGACGGCAATATCTATGTGACCAGATATACCGACGGTAAATGGTCGCATATTGAAAAACTGAACAAAAACATCAATACGAAATTCTACGAATCGCACGCTGCCATATCATCAGACGGGAAAAAACTTTACTTCACCTCCAACCGCGAAGGCAGCCTGGGTGAGCTCGACCTGTGGGTCTCAGAAAAGGATCAAACCGGTGACTGGGGAGTGCCTGTCAACCTGGGAAATGTGGTGAACACTCCCTACAACGAAGAAACACCCTTCATCTCAGGTGATGACAATACACTGACATTCAGCTCAGAAGGACACGGTTCGATGGGTGGTTATGACATCTTCCTTGCAAAACTGTCAAACAACCAGTGGACCACCCCGGTCAACATAGGATACCCCGTCAGCTCAACCGATGACAACATCGCCTTTCAGCCATTTGATAACGGCATGCAGGGTTTCTACTCAATCATGACCGGATACAAGAAGAAGGAGATAGCCCACGTTGATTTCAATGTACCTGACGAGGAGAAAAAAGACACCGTCACTATCAGCTTTAATCTGGCTGACCTGCCATATCTGACAAATGTTGACTCATCCATGCTCATCACTGACATGGTTATCAGGGATGTAAAGGATACCGATGAGACAGTTGAGCCCGATGTGCTCTATTACACAGTGCAGGTAATGGCGCTGTATAATCCTGTTGATCCGACCTATTTTGAGTATGCAGAGATATCGGTGTTCTATAACAGCGAAGACCAGTTTTACCGCTACACCACAGGCAGGTTTGACTCAAAGGCAAGTGCATACGAGGAAAGGGACCGGCTGCTCAGCCTCGGATACCCTGGTGATATCTTTGTAAAGAAAGTTTACAGGAATGATTCTGGAAAATGACGGGATCAGGCTTCGCGCAGTTGAGCCCGAAGACCTGGAACTGTTGTACCACTGGGAAAACGACGAAAACAACCTGAGACAGGGAAACACCCTTGTACCCTATTCAAGGTATATCCTGAAAAAGTATATTGCCGAATCAGGAAAAAGCATATTTGAAACAGGCCAGCTCAGGCTTATGATAGACGTTATGCCCGATGAACGGACAATAGGCACTATTGACCTGTACGAATTCGATCCCTTTCATAATCGTGCCGGTGTCGGCATCCTCATTGCCGATGAGTCTGACAGGCAGAAGGGATACGCTTCGGCCGCACTGGCCTGCGTGATAGAATATGCTTTTGAAGTCATCGGTCTGCACCAGCTCTGGTGCAACATCCTGGAGAGTAATGTTGCGAGCATGAATCTTTTCACCAATCACGGATTCTCCATCTGCGGAACCAGAAAAGAGTGGACGAGGGTAAGCGACGGTTATGAAACCGAACACCTCCTCCAGCTTATCAAACCACATAAGTAGATACTGCCTGCGCAGATTCAGGCTATTCGCCCCGGAAAAACAGATACTGCCTGCGCAGATTCAGACTATTCGCCCCGGAAAAATAGATACTGCCCGCGCAGATTCCGGTGTTTGGACCTGAAAGGTTATTCCGCTGTCAGTATTAGTGCCAGGGCTGCCAATGCTGCTCCGCTCCTGTCTTTCAGAGCTGCCAATGCTACTCCTTCCATATCCTTCAGTGTGATCTGATTACTGTTTCCTTGCCCCGCGTCTGCTGCTTGCAGCCAGCATTCCGCAGGCGGCTGCTATGTCGGCTCCCCTTGACTTCCTTACTGAAGCTCCGATACCGGATGTCACCAGTTCATGCTTGAACTGCATCATGACAGAGATGCCTGAACTTTTCTCATCTTCCTCATCAACAGAATGATAAGGAAGAAGGTTAACCCTTATGCCTGTGCCGGCAAGAAGTCTCCTGAGCTCCTCAAGGTGCCTCTGCGAATCATTCCTTCCCTCAATCATCACATATGCCACGGTAAAGCGCCTTTTAATCCGGTTATCATACTGTTTCAGCATATCGAGTGTTCCGGCAAACGGCCATCGCGCCTCTGCGGGAATTACCTCAAGCCTCTCTTCCGGAAACGGCGAGTGGAGGCTGAGAGTGATGTTGCACTCAGTCTCGTCGAGCAGCCGCCTGACAGAAGGCGTTACCCCCACGGTTGACACCGTTACCCGTCTTCGTCCGGCTGCCAGGCCCCACTCGGCAGTAAGAATGCGGCAGGCACGTATCACCTCATCAATGTTGTCACCAGGCTCACCCATGCCCATCATCACTATATGGGTTATCTCATGGGGGATGCTGATAACCTGGTTGACTATCTCACCGGCAGTCAGGTTTCCGTTCCACCCGCTCTTTCCTGTGGCACAGAAACGGCATCCCATCCGGCAGCCCGATTGCACCGAAACACATACCGTCCGGCGTTTGTCATCCGGCAGAAATACCGTCTCGTGGGCCATGCCGTTTTTGCTGGTGAACAGATACTTGACGGAACCGTCAGAAGAAACCTCTGAAGCAGTGGGTGAACTCAGGCCGGGAACCGCATATTCTGACAAGATGCGCAGGAACTTCTGCGGGATGTCATTGATCTCATCAAACGACCTGATGCCCCGCCGATAGACCCAGTAAAGAAGCCTTCGCGAATGGCGTCTGTCAATCCCCAGCCTGCCCAGAAGCTCTTCACTCTCCTCCAGATCTGATCCTGCAAGCGTTTCTTTTTCCCGGCTCATATTGGTTTCTGCTCTGATATAAAGATATTAATTTACTGTTTTCCCTCTTTTTTTTACATCTTTACTACTCAAAAATGAAGTTAATTTCAGACCTGCCCTGATGGAAGCAACTGCCAAGAAGTCCGGATTCGGAACAGCCCCTGTCTATTTCACGGCCATTTCAACCATAATCGGAGCCATAGTGTTCCTCCGCTTCGGCTTTGCAGTAGGGACTCTGGGATTCTGGGGAACCCTGCTGCTTATTATCATGGGACACGCCGTGACCATCCCCACCGCCCTGGCAATCTCAGAACTGGCTACCAACAAGCGGGTTGAAGGAGGAGGAGAATACTTTATAATATCCAGGTCATTCGGTCTGAACATCGGCGCAACAATAGGCATTGCACTTTACCTGTCACAGGCAATCAGCGTAGCCTTTTACATCATAGCCTTTGCCGAGTCATTCGAATTCCTGTTCGACTTCGTTGCACAGCGATTCTCATTTATCCTGCCCAGACAGGTGATAAGCCTGCCGGCGCTTGTGATTCTCGGGCTGATGATACTGAGGAAGGGTTCCGCTACCGGTGTGAAGATGCTCTATGCCGTGAATGCCATCCTGTTTATCACCCTCCTGTTATTCTTTCTTGGCAAACCTGCTGAGGGCAGCCTGGCAACCGGGCAACTGCCATTGAGGGATATACGCAACATGAGCGATTTCTTCATTGTATTTGCCATCTGCTTCCCCGCCTTCACCGGGATTACCGCCGGTGTGGGACTGTCAGGTGACCTTAGGAATCCTGCCAGGGCCATCCCTCTTGGCACAATATTGGCAACACTGACAGGCCTGGTGGTTTACATTCTTGTGATCTGGAAGCTGGCCATCTCGGCCTCGCCGGAAGAGCTTCTTGCAGACCAACTGATAATGGGGAAGATAGCCATCGGGGGAGCTGTAATTATTCCCCTGGGTCTGGCAGCCACAACCCTCACCGCTGCCCTCGGCTCGCTCATGGTTGCTCCCAGAACCCTGCAGGCGCTGGCAAAAGACACCTCATTCCCCTCGATGAGACTTAACAGGTGGCTCTCATCAGCAAGAAGCCATGACGGAGAACCGGTGAATACCACACTGGTGACATTGCTGATAGCCTCGCTGTTTGTTCTGTTGGGCAGTGTCAACACAGTGGCTGAAATTATATCCATGTTCTTCCTGGTAACATACGGTTCTCTCTGCCTGATATCATTCCTTAACCACTTCGGCTCATCGCCTTCATACAGGCCGTCGTTCAGGTCAAAATGGTACCTCTCACTGACAGGCTTTGTGATTACAGTCATTGTGATGTTCAAGATAAATACGCTGTATGCCCTGACCGCTTACATACTCATAGTAATAATTTATTCATTCATAAATCATTACCATAAAAACCGGACAGGCTTGGAATCGCTCTTTGCCAACACCCTCTTCCAGATCAACCGTAATCTGCAGGTTTACCTGCAAAAGAGCGGGAGCAGGCGAAAGGAGAAAGAATGGAGGCCAGGGGTAATATGTATTTCAAAGGACTCCTTCAGGCGGGAAAGGGCTTTCCGGCTTCTGAACTGGCTCTCTTACAGTTATGGTTTCGGCACCTACCTGCACCGGATTGACGGGTACTACTCCCGGGCAACGAGTCAGCAGGCAGCGGAGGAGCTGGCTAAACTGATAGAATTGTATGAGACCACGCATAACCACGTCTATGTTGACACCATCATATCTCCCTCGTACACATCGGCCATTGTTCAGGCCATACAGGTACCGGGAATCTCCGGTATGGAAAACAATATGGTTGTCTTTGAATATGACAAGGATGATCCTGAGAACCTGCCGGAGATCATTGACAATATACGTCTCATCAAGGCAGGCAACTTTGATTTATGCCTCCTTGCCTCTTCCTCAAGGGAGATGATCTGCAGCAAGGGCATTCACGTATGGATCGATTTCAACGAGCCTGAGAATGCAAGCCTCCTGATACTGCTGAGCTTCATCATCTCAGGTCATCCTGACTGGAAGAAATCATTCATCAAGGTATTCAGCACATGCAAACCCGGTCAGGTTGAGGCGACACGACGGGAACTGGAGGCGCTGATCACTTCGGGCCGGCTTCCGATAACTGAAAAGAATGTGGAGATCATCGAGATCACTCACGGGAGCTCAGTCAAAAGTCTCATTAATGAAAAGTCTGCCACCGCTGCCATGGTGATGACCGGTTTCAGACCGGAGATGCTGAGGCAGAACGGTGAGGCCATCCTCGGTGGTTATGATGAAGCCGGCACCATCCTGTTTGTCAACTCGCAGTACCAGAAAGAGATTATATGAAAGCAAGAGGCTGCCTCCCGCAGGATGGCAGCCTCTTCAATATCATGCAGAACCCCTGCCGGTCAGTTCAGTCCCCTGTTCCTGAGCAACGGTTCTATTTCCGGCTCACGGCCGCGGAAGTTAAGGTACATCTTTTCGGCATCCATGATTCCCATCTTCTCAAGCACGTTCTTCCTGAACGATGTGGCAATGGCCTGATCAAACAGGCCATTCTCGTTGAATGCCTCAAAAGCGTCATGGTCAAGCACTGCTGCCCAGGTATATACATAATAACCGGCATCATAGCCGTCAATCATGTGCAGGAAATAGGTGCTCCGGTATCTTGGCTCAATCTCGGGTATCAGACCTATCTTCTTCATGGTCTCCTTCTCGAACTGCTGAGGATCAACCTGCACCGGAGCTTCAAGTGAGTAATAGGCCATGTCAAGAAGAGAAGCAGCCATGATCTCAACATTGTCAAATCCTGTGTTAAAGTAGCTTGCGTTCCTGATCTTTTCAACCAATGCTTCAGGTATTACCTCCCCTGTCTCGTAATGCTTCGCGTACATTGCCAGCACTTCGGGCTTCGTGGCCCAGTGCTCCATGATCTGCGAGGGCAGTTCAACTATATCCCATGCCACGGTGGTTGATGAGTAGGTGTTCTCCGCGAAAAGAGCCTGAAGCCCATGGCCGAACTCATGGAAGAGGGTCAGTACATCATCCATGCTCAGCAGGGCCGGCCTGCCTCCTGAGGGAGGGGTAAAATTGCCCACTATTGTAACAACCGGAGTGATCTCCCTGCCGTCAACTATCTTGTGGTCACGGTAACCTCCGCACCATGCTCCCTGGCGCTTGCTCTCACGCGGATAAAAGTCCATGTAAAGCACGCCTATATGGCTGCCATCGGCTTCCTTCACCTCAAATGCCTGTGCGTCGGGGTGAGGAAGGGGAATTTTATCTATGGGGGAGAAGGTGATACCGTAAAGTTTGTTGGCAACGGCAAAGGCGCCATCACGTACGTTGTCAAGGCGGAAATAAGGCCTCAGTTCGTTCTCGTCAAGATCATACCTGGCTTTGCGCAACTTTTCCGCATAGTACCACCAGTCATGGGGCTCAAGCTTAAAATTGCCACCAGCGGCGTCAGCAATCTTCTGCATCTCATCACGCTCACGCTTTGCAACCCGGAGTGACCTCTCAAGCAGGTTATTGAGCAGGTTCAGAACATTTTCAGGGGTTTTGGCCATGCGTGTCTCAAGCACAATATCAGCGTGGGTCCTGTATCCCAGAAGCTTCGCCCTCTCTGCCCTGATCCTTACAATGTCAGCCAATATCTTGTTGTTGTCATTCTCATTACCGTTGTTGCCACGATTAAGGTATGCATCATAGAGCTTCTTGCGCATATCACGGTTATCAGCATACTGCAGGAACGGAATCATGCTCGGTTTCCGGGTGGTGAAAACCCATTTGCCCTCCATGCCTGCGCTCTTTGCCTCGTCGGCAGCACCCGCAATAACACTCTCAGGCAGACCCTTCAGGTCAGCCTCGTCATCAATGACAAGCCTGAAGCTGTTGGTCTCCTCCAGGACATTCTGGCTGAATTTGACGGTCAGTAGAGAGAGCTCCTGGTTCAGCTTCTTAAGGATCTCCTGATCTTCCGGACCCAGGAGGGCGCCGTTGCGCACAAAGCTCTTATACATGTTTTCGAGCAGGAAAAGCTCCTCGTCATTCAGCTCTTCGGCTGCCCTGTTCTCCCAAACCGTTCTTATACGGCTGAAAAGCTCCGCGTTCAGTAAAACCTCATCACTGAAAGCTGACATTTTGGGAGCTATTTCCATCTGCAGCGCCTCAAGGGTATCATTGGTGTTTGCGCTGGTCTGCGAATAGAACACATAGGCTACTTTCGACATCAGCTCACCTGCCCTGTCATATTGGGCTACAGTGTTGGCAAATGTGGGTGCCTCTGCATTTGCAGTGATCTCAGCTATCTGCAGCCTGGCAAGGGCAATGCCCGAGTCAATGGCAGGAAGATAGTGCTCGTTCCTGATCTGGTCAAAGGGCGGAACGCCAAAGGGAGTCTTCCATTCAGCATAGAAGGGATTGCCCTGCTCCTTCGTCTGTGTGTTGCATGAGACAGCTGCAAGTGCAACTGCCATAATGAGTATAAATGCTCTTCTCATCATAATATGATTTTGGTTTTAAAGGTATGATGGAATCCACATTACTGTAAACCATATAAACAGGTGTTTGTCTGTCCGGCACATGTGGATTTCACGTTAAGTTTTACTTTTGATTTCTAATTCAGTCCTTAAAGGTAGTTCTTTTAAACAAAACCTTCTATGAATTTTCATTCCCCGCCCGGAACCCGGGTCATGATCCGGGCCTTAACGAAGACTCTGAAAAGAAATTTTGTTGATAACTTATTAAAGTTTGAAACATTTATGACGGAAAAGGAGTATAAAGTGCAGTTGCATCTGTTAAATTTGATGCAATAATGACTAACCTCGCAAAATTATTGACAATTAGCCTATGAAAAGACGTTTACCCGGAATTATCTTGTCATCAATTACTTGCTGCCTGCTCATAATGTCGCTGAGCACTGCAGCCGGACAAACAGGTGACGGTCAGCCGGCCCAGGCCAGGTCAGCCGTTATCGATTCTGTGGCACACAGTCTCGCTGAAAGAATAAAGGTTTATCCCAACCCGGTCAGGAGTGAACTGATTGCCGATCATATTGAAGGCGTCACGATGATTGAGATATTTGATGTAACCGGGAATAAATGCCTTAACGAGGTATGCGACAATCACAACCAGATGACCATAGAGGTTTCCACGCTCAAGAAGGGGATTTATTTCATAAGGTTCGTCTCTCCCGGAGCAACCATAATGAAGAGATTTATTAAAGAGTAACCGGCACGTTCTTTTTTTATACACTAACCGCCATGGATATTCCGGGCGGTTTTTTTTGTTCACAGGTTGCTGAAAGATGTTACGGGCGGACTTTTGCTCACCGGTCGCATGAAAGGATATTCCGGGAGGCATTGCTGTTCTTCGCCTTTCCGGATTTGTTGACCATGGTATGCTGCATTGCAGGTTCCGGATTGATGAAAAATGATGCTGATGTGATTTCGGCTTTGACAAAAAGAAAAAGGGTGCCCCATTTGTATTATGTGACACCCTCTTAGTGTTTACCTGAAACTAACCAAAGAAGATTTTCCTGCTTTTTATATAAAGACGGAGAAAATCCGTAAAAGTTTACACTTTACCGAAAAATATTCATGGTGCCTTGCCGGTTACTCCGGGGCATCCTTTCACGGCTCCCTCACCTGCTCTATGTTATGACATCAAGCAGAGCTTGTATAAGTTTTCTAGGAACAAAAATGAGTCTTAAGAATTTGAGTTATATTTGCAGCCGCTGTGCCCGGTGGGCAAAGCCAGTCCGGAGAGATGCCAGAGTGGACGATTGGGGCGGTCTCGAAAACCGTTGTCCGGGTAACCGGACCGGGGGTTCGAATCCCTCTCTCTCCGCAATAAAGGGTGTAAATCAGATAGTTAAATGATTTATACCCTTTTTATCACCAGGAAATAGCAGATTTATCTGAATGCTATTCCCCCTGATTGTACATTATTTGAATAACAGCTGTGCGAAAGTATTGAGGTAAATCCTCCAGTTAGACCAGGTATGTCCGCCACCGGTAACATAAAATGTATGGTCCAACCCGTTTCTCGTCAGAGCAACATCAAGGCTTTTTGCCATCTCGTATACAAAATCCTCAGTTCCGCATCCAACCCAGTACAATTTATATCCTGCATTTTTAACCGCCTGTAGTTTACTGTCAATGTCAGTCTGAGTATCACGAATACCCATGCTCAGAGGACAGATATATCCGAAAAGTCCGGGATATTCATTGGTTACGCTCAGTGTATGGCCCCCTCCCATTGAAAGGCCGGAGACAGCTCTTGCATCAGGGCTGGCAATTACTCTGAAGTTCTTCTCAACATACGGAATAATGTCCTTAACAATGCTGTTTATATACAGGTTGGCAAAGCCGGGAATGCTTCTGTCAAGGGCCTTTTCAGGCAGCATCGTTGTCCTTGCAGCCTGCTGCGAAGGATTGCCGTTCGGCATGACACAGATCATGGGCAGTGCCAGCTTCTTCTCAATCAGGTTATCAAGTATCTGGCAGGCACGGCCCATTGTGACCCAGGCATCTTCATCCCCGCCGCCACCATGAAGCAGATACAGGACCGGGTAGCTTTGAGTGCCGGTTTCATAACCATAGGGTGTATAAACATACATTCGCCTTGTCATACCAAGTGTCGGTGAATCGTACCACACTTTCAGCAGATTGCCACGCTGTCCGGCTTCAAAATAGTTGGCAGAGAGTTCACCCGGTACAAGTAATACAGAGAGGTACCTTGTTCCGTCTCTCTGCAGGAAAACATTATTGGCATCGTTGACTGACAGTCCGTCAACAATGAAATTATATGTGTAAAGTTCGGCAGGCAGCATGGGAATGGTGAGAATCCAGGTGCCTGCGGTATCTTTCTCCATATCGAGAGATGAATCAAAGCTCTTCATCCAGGAACCATACAGCCTGACAAGATTAGCCTGTGGAGCCAAAATCCTGAAAGTGATTGTCTTTTCTCCTATTTCCGGAGATTTAACGGGAGCTCTCCTGAAGTTTGGCACTTCCTGGGCAAATATCCCTGCAATGATAAACAGGCAAACAAGCGAAAACAATACTCTATTTTTCATGGTCAGATATTTTTATGTTTGGTAATAGCCTTATTCAGACATATTTGCCTTTCGTGCAATGATTGACAATTATACTGAAAATTCTCCGGACGAGCTTACCCTTTTTCCGAAAAAAGGTAAAAATATTGACCTCAGTTTCAGCGGTGACCACCTGCGCAGCGATATGATCTCCTGCCTTCGTGAACGGTGGCCGGAAACAGAGATCATAGTATCCGGCAACAGTCATTTTACTTTTTTTTGGCATCGTGATTAAACCTATGGAGCCAATCCACATCTGAGTTATTGTAGAGAGTGAAAACTATAGAAAACAATAACGAAAACAATTAATCATGAAAACAAGACTTTTCTTTACGTTGGTGGCTTTCA
>ERZ1026814.76-NODE-76-length-84195-cov-11.619308_pt1 | contig 84195 bp, 85 predicted proteins | sample MGYA00520871_ERZ1026814 | MGnify/ENA primary metagenome ERZ1026814 (study PRJEB33270, sample SAMEA104284478) | anaerobic digester metagenome | biome: Anaerobic digester microbiome; feature: mesophilic sludge digester; material: Anaerobic digester biomass | place... | reverse complement strand
TCATCCCAGGACTGCTGAATTACCGGATCGCTCCCCCAGATCACTGGAGGAGGATAAGAACCACGAATATGTTGGAACGGCTCAATAAAGAGTTGAAACGAAGATCCAGAACCATTGGAGCGTTCCCTAATGATGCCTCATTGCTCCGCCTTGCGGGAACAATCCTCATGGATATTAACGAGGAGTGGATCACGAGTCGTAGGTATTTATCTGGGTCTGATGTGATAGTGTGTCAGGATACTCGGGGCGGAATTTCCAGCAGTTTAGATACACTGCCAACAATACACAGGACTACCAAGAGTCCAATAAGAGTCAGCTTTCGGCACGACATGCTCTACCATTCCTCTGAAATTCACGTGATTTTCTGCACACACCACCAGGAAATCAGGACGAAAATTAATCTGATCGATTAACCTTCAGCCCCCCGATGAATAGTATCCGCTCTAATTTTTTCCTATGATAAATATTTGCCAAGCAGTTCGCCACCCTACGAAAAAGCTTGTGATTCGGATACTGGTGTACAGAATACTCTCGTCGGAACCATTTTATTTCAGACCGCGTCAAAGTGAAGAGGGCATATCTTCATCATCGTTGAGAGAGAGAAAAACCGATTAGTGGAAAAAAGCCAAAAATAAGCCGTCGCGACCTGTGGAATAAGAAAGTCTCTCATCAAGAATTTTCGTCGAACAGTTCTATAAAAAGTTATTTATTTGATTCTGGAAATCCGTAACCAGGGTCGGTACTTCATATACTATTCTGCACAGGATTGTCGAAGATGATAAATTCATAGTCGGCAAGAGGCGAACTTGCATTGTCGGACACCTTCATAGATAGTCGGGGAGCAAGTGTTCTCAAAGGAGTCACGTTCTGTGTGCGAGCCCTGAACCGGTCCGGCAAAGCATTGGTAATGTTTGAGATATTCCTTGCTCCATCTGCCATACTTTGAGATGCATTGTGGAAACGGATTTTTATAAGCGTTGTATTGCCACTGGTATTGTTTATTTCAACTCCCTCCACAATAGATAGTCCGGCTTTCTCAAATTCCTCCATGGCATTGAGATAATACTGTTTGGCCAATTCAAGATCCGGGGAGATGGGGGTAATATTCGTTACATTATCATATTGGGTCCTTGCTTCTGTTGCAAGATTCTGGCCATCGGTTTTTAATGCCGAGATATTATCGGGATGTTCGTTGATATTTCCAAATATTTCGTTGAATTTAAGGTTACCTTCTTGAAATGCATTAATCAATTCTTTGTCCCTGTACGATGACTGGGTGCATCCGGCTAAGACGATCAATGAGATGAGCATGAGAATAAAGAAAGAGGTGAAACGTTCCATGTGACTGTCTGTTAATTGTATAAACAATAAGGATTCCGTTCGGAGCGAAAAGGATGAACAATCCATGAACGGATGTCATAAGAAGGAGGAGGATATGGTCCCGCTCACTCCATTGATCCAAATAATTCCTACTCTAACAACATACCAAACTCCCCTATTTACGACCATTTACCAATTTGAGCCATATTCATCGAGATACTGAACCTTCGTCAGACGAATAAATGTATAGAAATCGGACCGATACTGCCCTGCACTGAAATACAGGTGGCATGGCAATGAAATTCCGACTGATAGTGCTCCTCTTCCTACTTGGTTTACTTGTTGTTGCAGCGAATGCTGACACAACAAAAGAAATGGAACAACAGACCGATCCATCCATCTCTGACGCATACGCACCAGAAGAGATCCTGATCCAGTTCTCCGGGCCGATGACCGAGGAGAAGATCGCAAAAAAAGTAGAGAAGTTCTATGGCACAGAAATAAAAAAGGAACATAAGATAGCCTTCGATTATTCAGAGATCGGGCTGCCCAACACGTATCTTGTGAAGCTCTCGAAAGGAGAGGATCCAAAAGAGGTAAAAGAAAGATACAAACAGGAGCCGGATGTTGTTTATGCCGAATTGAATTATATTGCAAGGTGTACGGTCCTTCCCGGTGAGACCTCTTTTTCAAAACTCTGGGGATTGCATAACACCGGGCAGACAGGGGGCATCCCGGATGCTGATATCGATGCACCCGAAGCCTGGGATCTCTGTACCGGCTCGGATGAGGTGATCATTGCCGTGATCGATACCGGGGTGGATTACAATCATCCCGACCTTGCCGGGAATATATGGACCAATCCTGGTGAAATTGCCGGGAATGGTATCGATGACGACAATAACGGCTATATCGATGATATCCACGGCTGGGACTTTTTTAACGAGGACAATAATCCCCTTGATGACAATGGACACGGGACACACTGCGCAGGAACCATTGGTGCGATAGGGAATAACGGCCAGGGTGTTGCGGGAGTGACGTGGCATGCGAAGATCATGCCCCTGAAATACGCGAACGCTGATGGGAGCGGATTATATTCTGATGCTACGGCAGCGATCCTCTATGCAAATAAAATGGGAGCTCGCGTAATGAGCAACTCATGGGGAGGAACCAGTTATAGCTACACGCTGGAAAGTGCTATCAACAGCTCGGATGCACTGGTCGTCTGTGCAGCGGGAAACAGCGCTAGTAATATCGATACGAATCCGTTCTATCCAGCTTCTTACTCCTCACCGCAGGTTTTAACAGTGGCTTCTTCAACTAAAAATGACACCATCTCCTCATTCTCCAATTATGGAGTGATTTCAGTCGATGTTGCTGCCCCTGGTGAATCAATTTACAGCACCCTTCCCAACGGCAGTTATGGATATAAGACCGGGACATCCATGGCAACTCCGCACGTTGCCGGTCTTGCCGGTCTCCTGTATGCATACCATCAGGGAATAACCTATACCGAAGCGAAATCAGCTATCTTGGCCAGCGTCGATGAAAAGATATCATTGAGCGGGAAAGTGGGAACCGGGGGAAGGATCAATGCGTATCAGTCTCTGTTGGCATTGGATCAAACATCACTTTCTGTTACAGGAATCACCCCAGAAGCGGCTTTGAACAGTTCTGTTGTCAGTCTCACCATCCTTGGGACAGGATTTACATCGACCCCCTCGGTGAAACTGGCCGGGCAGGAAGAGATCCCGGCAACAGAAGTGAATTGCGTATCTTCCAGTGAACTGAATGCTCATATCGAACTTACGGGAAAAACGGCTGGGCGATATGATCTTGTGGTAACCAATCCGGATTCCACCCAGGCTACGTTGACGGATTGTTTCGAGATCATTGCGCCTAATCCCCCGGTAGTGACGGGAATCTCACCATCATCCGTACTGGCCGGAGGGAGCGAATGTGATCTCCACGTTACTGGAACGGACTTCACCCCCGCAAGCCGGATCATGTGGAACGGTGCCGAATGCAGCAATCCCACTACCTACCATAACGCAACCCAGCTCTCCACAATTATTCCTGCTGACTACATCAAGGAGCCGGGAACCGTCCTGATCACCGTGTCAGACCCAGTCACAGGGACATCAGGTTCGTTACAATTAGCCATCGAGGGAATCGCGTCACCAACCATAACCAAAATAAGCCCGAGTTCGGGAAAAAGAGGATCTACACGATCGTATACCATCACCGGGACGAATTTCGTGACCGGCGCCTCGGCAGAACTCAGGCAGTCAGGCTCAATAATCCCCTGTATGAATGAACTTATAAAGAGTGGTGGTACGACAATGACGTGTACAATTACGATCCCATCGAATGCAAGTAAGGGATACTGGGATGTCGCGGTGGTCAACCCGGATGGACAGACCGTGTTGAAATCTGGTGCATTCCGGATTAATTGAGTCCTCTCCTCCTCTTTTTATATGAAAATGCCTCCGGCATTTTCATCTTTTATGCTTGTGGCCTTCAAAGGAATCATGTTATTTTTTTGAAATCGGAATCTGGTCAGTACTCTTGACGTTTTTAGAGAGGAGGATCGCTCGGGAACATTCCAGGGATATTTCCGGAAAAAGAAGGGTATATTCCGATATCACTGTGCGATCGAGAGCATGTACTCTGTCCCCGCAGGGGCGATGGGAACTTCGAAGACGAGTCTTCCGCGGCGGGTCTCATTGATCGGGATGGTGGCCTCCCGGAACCCGTTTACCAGGCTGAACGATGCATTATGATAGTTATACTGTGTCCGGGAGGAATCCATGAGCGTGACAGCATCAGGGCGGTAGACATACCCCTCGGGATACCCAACATTCCTGAGTGAGAAGTCCACCACCACATACTCGCTGCCGGCACCAGGTTGCAGGAGAGGGCTGCTGGAGTTCCACCCTGAAATACTGTACAGGCTGATGACCAGCCGTGAGGTCGCAAGAGTAGGCACCGTCTCCTTTTTTTCCCCCACAATAAAATCGGGCCCTGGGAGGGTGGTGGAGGTGCCGGGGGCGGTTGATTGTCCAGGGGGGAGTGATGCAGAAGAGGAGGTATCTTCCGAAGTGCAACCACAAAAGAGGATCAGAGCTCCAACAAAACACAGGAGCAAGGGAACGAACAGCAGTCTCCGCATGGTGACGAGGTCAGTATCCAACAATAAATAATGCTCTGTAGAGATGCATCCCCTGGGATCACGCCAATATCCTACCGAAATGGATGCGAAGAACAATGAGGCGCTTTGAGAGAGAACAGGAGAGCATTGATCTCTTTTTTCCCTTCTCTCTCTGGATGGGGGTACCCTTGATGAAACGACTATGTGAGGTGATGGCCTGCTCCTGCACCCATATACGATGCACGCCCCGGCGGCGGTTCATTGGCTTAGTCTTGAGCGGATAAAACCTTGGTCACTGTTCCATTAAAAAACAGCGATGAGGATTTTTTCTGTACTGAGGTGTCCATCGGACTATTCATCCTGCGACCCGTTTTAAAAAAAATTCCTGGTGGACCGTCTCAAAAATTAGAACATGACAATATTCTTATCAGACTTTGTGGGAAGGCATCGTACATGGCAACAAAAATTTTTGTCAATTTACCGGTGAAGGATCTCGACCGATCGGTCCTATTCTTTTCTCGCCTTGGTTTTACGTTCAATGCCCAGTTTACCGACCAGAACGCCACGGCCATGGTGATCAGCGAGGATATCTACGCGATGCTGCTTGTGGAATCGTTCTTCAAGACATTTACCAAGAAGGCAATCTGTGATACGAAGAAGAGTACGGAAGTGATTGTTGCTTTATCTGCCGATAGCAGGGAGCTTGTTGATGCGATGGTGGACAAGGCCATCGCAGCGGGGGCCTTGTCACCGGAAGGATCGAAGGACTACGGTTTCATGTACCAGCGGGGTTTTCAGGACCTGGATGGCCACCTCTGGGATATCTTCTATATGGACCCGGATTATGTAGAGAAACCCTGACCTTTTTATAAGAAAATGCGTCCGGCATTTTCATCCCGGCCTGCTGGTATTCCTCAATGGAATCAATTGATTTTTCCGGGATGAGACAGTGAAGAAAAAAATCGCCTATCAAGGCGTAATTTTGATGAAATCTATGTATTGCCTGTTATTCGGTGGGGGGTTGCACTATCCCGCCATGAACTTGCCGGATCAATCAGTTCCGATAATAATCACTCATTTTGAAGTTATTTTTTCAAATAATCATGATTCGTCCGTTTTCTCCCCCACTCCTTTTCATTCAGATAGCTCTATCTCAGAAAATCGATACGAACGCATTGGAACGCGATCGGGATATGCAAAATGCTGCACTGAGGAAAAAAAGATTCATCTTTGTGTATAGCATTATACGGTTTATTTTTCAGAAGAGCACGACGGAAGAGAAAAGGTAAGCGGGCGATGTGCGGGAATATTTTTCAAATTCGTGGAGAATGGTGAGAGTAAACTCCCTGCAGGAATACGGGAACAATGGGGGTTTGTTCTGAGGGTGCTCCTGGTCCTGCAGGCTGAATATCATGATTGTACAGCTTAGGTACCTGAGAGAAAGGCAGTATCGCACATTCACCCCATTCTATAGGGGGTCTGGTTCCGGCTGATCCTCCTTCTTTTCCGGCTTGGGAGGCGGAGGGGCACTGTTCTCTGAGAGTGGGAAGAACTCCTGGTAGACCTTCCTCCGCTCGTCGAGGTCGGTGTGGAGGTAGATCTCAGTCGTTTTGATCGAGGTATGCCCGAGGTTCTCCTGGACCACCCGGAGGTTCTTTGACCGTCGGTAGAGCTCGCTTGCATAGCTGTGCCGGATCTTGTGAGGGGTGATCCCCTGCGGGGCATACTTCTTGAAGATGTGCTGGACCGACCGGGGGGAGATGTGGTGCCCCATCTGCCCCAAAAAGAGCGGTCCCTCGATCCGGTTGCCGATGAACCGGGAGATCTCCTCGAGCGTCTCGTGGTCGACGAAGACGATCCGGATCTTGCCCCCCTTCCCCCGGACCTTGATCATCTCATCCTCAAAATCGATATCCTCAATGTTGATCCCGCAGAGCTCTGAGACCCGGACCCCGGTGGCATAGATCGTCCGGACGATCAGCCGGTCCCGGTCATCCTCGATGGAGGCGATCAGCCGGAGCACCTGGCTGTGCTTCAGGTACCGGAGCTCCTGGTCCTTGATCTTCGGCCGCTCAATTGCGACCATCGGGTTTGCCGTGATCACCCCTTGGGAATAAAGGAACCGGTAGAACGAGCTGAGCGTCGAGATGATCCGGTGGGTGGTCTTCGCCTTGTACGGCTTCTTGGTATTGATGAACGTGAAATAGTCCGTGATGAGGACCGGCTTCACCTCAACTGTCGTGTCGAGCCTGGCATTTGAGAAGTCCTCCCAGAAGAGCTCGATCTTCTCAGGATTGTTCCTCCGCAGCCAGACATAGGAGGCAAAATGGCGGACCACCTGCTCATAGCTCTGGATGGTCCGGGGGGAATAATTGCGCATCCGGAGGTAGTGACGGTAACTCACCAGCCATTCGGAAAAATAACCCCCATCCATGCTCTATTCTTTATAACGACTGATAATTAAAGTTTTGCGCAGAATACACATTTGCCGCAATGAATCCCCGATTCCAGGAAAAATCAGCAGGCTTTCCAGGATCCCTGATTCCAGGCTCATCATACCTGAGACAGTTCTCCCCAGCACGAATTATCAGGGCATGATCCTCCCCTGCATGCTCAGGGAACCACCATCATGATGCGGGACCTGATACGATACCCATTATCCCCCATCCATGAAGAAGTAATACCTATTCGCAGAACCGGGCTCATCCTCATCGTCGAAGAATCTCAGAAAGCCCCATAGATTCGTTCTGTTGGCAGATCGAGACCCCCCGCAATAGGCTGGAGGGTCAAAATGAAAAGAATGCCTGTTTAGGAGAGGGGGAGAAGGCATCCCAGGAGACCTCCAGGACGTGAACGGGAACGGTCCCGGAGTACTCTTCATGTTCCTGCTTATCAGTCAGACAGTATCGCAGAGCGGGTCAAGTTGATGGAGACGCAGGATAACCAGGTTTAACTTGTTTTCAGAACGAAGGGATGCCCTCAGGCCCCGCAAGAATCAGTGGCATGGGCAAGGGCATACCCCTGAGCATTCGTCGGGTTGGAGAGGATCACCTACCTTAACACCATGGAGCAGGTTTGCGTGGTCGACTCCCGAAAAAGTTCAGCACGCGGCAGGGTACCCTACTGGTGCTGCAGGTTTGCCCGAACCGATCTTCTGCATTAACACCTCCCGGCCATCAGTCTGTTCAACCGGTGAGGATCGAGAGGAAGGGTTTGAACCCTGGCATGAAACCTTCAGGCTCATCCGTGGTTCAACGATCTCTTCCTTTCCCCGCATTGATACCGACCGGTGATAAGGCCGGAGAATGACGAATTGCGACCTGCTATGATAAACAGGGAATTGTTCGATGCGATGACGAGTGTTGCGGTACTCCCTCGACAAGATCGATTCCCGAGCGTGCTCCTCCACACGCCTCAACACCGCTACCGGGTGAATCACTCCTCAGAGGGATACCATGGAGCCGGCCTGAAGCCGGAGTCACGGATGAGAAGAGGTCCTGCCATCCCGGGAGGCACCCTAAAAAGGATCACACCGATACCACCTTCGCAATCGATATGAGAACAGGGTGCCCACCCATTGTGTCCCCTCGTCCACCAGCAGTCTTTTTACGCTCATTTGCCGCGTGGGCTGATGTGCACTCGTATCGTATCCCCTCACCCATCAACAAAGTCAGGAATCATACCAGGAGAAAAAATCCGCATGCTGATGCATGATTCCGTGTTCTCTCATACAGGCGGGCACCCTTATCGTTTCATCTTCAGCGTTTTTACGGCAATCAAGAACCAATAAGACCGGAGGTCAACGGGAAACGAATCACAGGGATTCGGGATCATGGTACACCCGGAGGGGACGACCCGTCCGTTCTGGAGGGTAATAATGCCCCGCCCGCTCCGGGACTCGTCCCGATTCGGGAAAGAGAGCAGCGGCAATGAGGGTGCTGCTTACCTATCGGCACCCTGTTGGATGGTGAATCACCAGGATTCTTCAGGTGGGTGAAAAAGATTCTATTCAGCCCCATATTCTGAAAATAATTCAAAATATTCGTTTGATTCACTCACCAGGCCGGTTGCGCGTTCCACAAAATAAACCATATGATGCTATATACTAAAGAGGTGCCTGAGCACTCCAATCCCGCATCCTATAATAAATCCTGTGCGCCTAACGTACTGATCAGATGGCGCAGCAGTTCGGTCAGGACGATGTCAACAAGTACAGGAAATTCAGGAAGGTGGATGGCGCCACCTACCGGAAAGTAAACCAGTTCCTGCGGAAGCGGACCTATATCACTGCTCGCGAGTGGGCGATCGCCCGCCTCTGCACCGATTTCCGGACACGGAACGGGGCAGAGATGACCTTCATCGGACTGCACCTGCCTGAACTCGTCCCGTTCATGCAGGAGACCTATTCGCCCCAGGCGGTCAACCAGGCCCGGAACTCCTTCAAGAAGAAAGTCACCAAGTCCGGGGCCACCTTCTTTTACGGCGCCATGTGCGGGTTCTTCACCTCAGAAGAGCTCGATGACCTCCTGTTCGAGGCAAGTGAAGTTGCACGGTTCCTCCTTGAGGTAGAGCGCTCATCACTGGATATCGACGAAGAGATCGATATCGAGGACCGGATCTCGGGGATCATGAGAAGTGTCGGAGAGTCCGCTGCTGCCCTGATCCGCACCCGGGCAGAAGACGAGGAGAAGAGGGCAGGCGAATCCTGATGAAATTAATTCACATTGCCGGCTTTTCCAATACCGGGAAGACCACGTTTATCAGGGAACTGGTGCCGGAACTTGAAAAACGTGGGCTGACGGGCGTGGTAAAACATATCGGCCACCACGGGCACTCCCTTCCCGAGGGGAAAGATACCACCCTCTTCCACGAGGCGGGAGCTGCGGCATCGGCTGGTATCGATGCGCAGAAATCCGTCCTGATCCTGAAGGAGACTGACCTCGAACGAATCCTTGCGATGTTCTGCGATGCAGGGGTGCAGTACGCCGTTATCGAAGGATTCAAGGAAAAACCCTACCCGAAAGTCGTGATCGGGAACATCGCCAACGCAACGAATGTCCTTCTCACCAATCCGTCCGTAGAGGAAGTGCTCTCACATCTCGGGGAATTCTCGGACATGGTCACGCGGGAGGGTTTTTTCAGGGAGATCGAAGCCGGCTGTGATCCCGGCAGGGCGATACAGGTCTCGGCAACCCCGATGACCATCCCGGGAGACCAGATCACCAGCCTTGAGAGGGAGTCAGGGACCCTGGTCAGAGATCTGCATGAAGTGTCCATCCGGTTCGCGTCGACAACGACCCCCGGAGCCCGGACGCTCCTGACCGGGATCTGCGCCCCTGATGCACGGACCGCAATTGAAGCAGCAACGAGGATCAACAGCCTCATGCTCTCTCCCCTGCCAGGATATAAGGAGTGATCCGATGACAGGAAAACGACTTTTTGGAACAAACGGCGTCAGGGGGATAACAGGGGCTGACATGACCCCCACCCTTGCCCTCTCCATCGGTCTTGCGCTCGGGTCGATGCGGACCGGATCCATCGCGGTCGGACGGGATACCCGGACCTCCGGGCCTGCCCTCTGCAGTGCAGTCAAGGCAGGGCTCCTTGCGACAGGGTGTGATGTGACCGACTGCGGGATACTTCCCACGCCGGCATTGCAGTATCTGGTGAAGGAGCATTTCGATGCCGGCGCCATGATCACCGCATCGCATAACCCCCCCGAATACAACGGGGTGAAGGTGATCGAGCCGGACGGAACCGAGATGGGAGATGAGGAGACCATCAGGCTCGAGGCAAAGATCCTTGATGAGCGCGTCCCCCTCTCCCCCTGGAACGCCACCGGACGCGAAGTACATGCCTCCCATCTCGTCAGGGAATACACCGATGCTGTTGTAAAAAAATTCCCTGCAGGGATCGGGGAAGGGATCACGGTTGCCGTAGACCCCGGGTGCGGCGCCGCCTGTGCAACCACCCCCGAGATCCTCACCCGCCTTGGATGCAGGGTGGTGACCCTCAACAGCCAGATGGATGGCACCTTCCCGGGCAGGCTCCCCGAACCCTCTCCTGAGGGACTCCGTCCTCTCGGGAACCTGGTCCGCTCAACCGGAGCTGCGTTCGGGATAGCCCATGACGGGGATGCCGACCGGGCGGTCTTTCTCGATGAGAAAGGAGAATTTATCGAAGAGAACCAGGAGTTTGGCATCATCGCAGGCCAGGTCTGCCGGGACCGGAAGGGCACTGTCGTGATGCCGGTCTCCACCTCCCGCCTGGTCGAGGAGATCGCCCGCCGCAACGGGTGCGATGTCCAGTACACTCCGGTGGGTAGCATCTATGTTGCCCGGGCAATGCGTGCCCTCGAAGCAGCCCACAGACCCGTGGCCTTCGGAGGAGAAGGGAATGGCGGGCTCATCTACCCGGATCACCAGTACTGCCGTGACGGGGGCATGACCGCCGCGATGATGGTCGCCATCCTTGCCAGGGAACACGGTCCTGCCTCTGACCTTGTGGCTGCCCTCCCCTCCTTCACCCTCATCAAGGAGAAGATCAGGGGGGCGGACCCTTCGGCCATGATCAGGAACCTCTGTACTGCATTTGCCGGGGACCACATCGACCGGACCGATGGGATCCGGATCAACCGGGATGAGAGCTGGGCACTGATCCGCCCTTCAGGGACCGAACCCCTTGTCCGGGTGATCGTGGAGTCCCCGGAAGAGAAGATCGCCCGGGCATTTTTTGACGAGATTATGGAGAAGATACGGCCCTCATAAAAATAAATCCAATCCTCTCTTTTTTTTTAATTCAGGCGCATTTTCGAATGATTTTATCCCTGCCGAAACGAACGTTGCTGCTTACTGGTAAACCACCTGATGCTATACGGTAAATCGGGAGGGAGGGAAAGACTAATACTCATGTCAGGCAACAGAGTCACCAGGAGAGTGGAGTGGGGGAGCACAGAGAGGAGTGGGAGACGCCCCTTCCTGGAGGAGAGCCGGCTGATCAGGGGAGCATGGTAACGACCATCGAGATCCGGATATCCGGGAAGGTCCAGCGGGTCGGGATGAGAAACTGCATCCGGACCCTTGCAGGAAGGCTCAATATCAGGGGAGAGGTGATGAACCTGCCTGATGGAACGGTCTACGCACTGGCAACCGGTGACCCCATCGTCCTTGAAAAATTTGTCTCGATGATCTACAGCTGCCCGCGGGCAGTCATCAGGGATCTCGATATCCGCGACCACAGCCCCCTCACCTTCCCTGATTTCCAGGTAAAGAGGATCGAATAACACCCTTTTTTCAGGTCTTCACAATATAAAAGTCGGCCCCATTTACCAGTGCTTCCCGCAGCACCAGCACCTGCTCGTCCAGGATCTCCTGGCAGATAGATGCATGAAACATCCTGCTTATCCGGGTAAGGAGGGTATCAGAGAGGATGCAGCGTTCCGGGCTGCATTCATACTCCCCGGGATCAATTCCCTGCCGGACCAGCCCGAGGAGCGGACGGTCGATCATCGCTGTCTTAAAGGGCTCGATGAGGTCGTATACAAGACCCCTGCTCCCCTTGTGGAGGAAGCCGAGATCCGGTTCCAGGCCGGCCCCGATGGCAGAGACACAGGCATTGCCAAAGAGCATCCCGTATCCCACCGAGAGGCAGCAGTTGACCGCGTCCGGATATGGCCGTGGCATCCTCCGCCGGAACTTCAGGTCGGGGGGTACCGCCCGGGCATAGATCTCGTAATACATATCGGTCACGAGCCGATGGAGACGCCTGATCTCATCTACCCGGACCAGGAATTCCAGCTCCGAGAGACTCTGGTGGATAACGGGCATCTCTCCCTCGTACAGGATACGTTCGGCGCTCTCCTCCTGGAGATGCTCGATCTCCTGTATCCGGTTTATCAGCGCTGCCCTCGCAATCTTCAATGCATATGAATGGGAAGGGGCTGCCTCCTGGGCTTTCCGCATCCGCTCATCAGCATGATCCCCGAACGGCCGGAGCGTACCAAGCGGTTCGCCATCAGCCTCGAAGAATGAGATCGACTTCCCGGATCGGAGCATCCCGTTCACGACCGAGGTATGGAGGAAATGCCCCCCCATCACCATCAGGTGATCGATCTGGTCCAGGGGAACCTGCTCAAGATGCCCGTTCCTTGTGATGACGAGCGACGCTTTTGTCGCTTTCAGGTGGGCACCAAACCCAGTCACAATATGCCATGGATACCGCACGAAGAACTCCTTTCCAAAAAACGACCTGGACCCTTTGCTCGCAGGAATGAATATGGGCAGCCCCCTACATCAATTCATCGTTTTCCAGTTCAATCCCCGATACTCCGGGGAAAACACCTCTTTTTCTGGAGAAGGAGGATTCCCTGTTTCCAGCACCATTTTTCCTCTCAATCCGGGAGGATATCAAAAGCAGGCACATCGGAATAATCCCACCATGACAGCCCCTGACATAGTTTTTTGACCGAATGCGACCGATATATGCATGTTTGACAGGTCAGCCGGGCCGGGTCCGCCAAAAACCAACCGGCTGCCCGGCATACCCGATGAAAGGAGGATGTGATGTTCTGGAATGAGAAGACCGAGACCCTGAAGAAGAGAGACCTTGAGACAATCCAGTTGAAGCGGCTGAAAAAGACCATCGCACAGGTCCAGAATATCGGCTTTTACAGGAATGCCTTCAGGCAGGCGGGGATCATTCCGGGGAGTATCAGGACAATTGAGGATATCCGCCGTATCCCCTTCACCAGGAAACAGGATCTCCGTGACGGGTATCCTTTCGGATTCTTTGCAGTCCCGCTCTCGAAGGTGGTCCGTATTCACACCACCTCCGGCACGACCGGGAAGCCGACCGTGGTGGGATATACCCGGAAGGATCTGGACACCTGGGCAGAGCTGATCGCCCGGAACCTCACCATGGTGGGATTAAAAGAGGGGGACATCTTCCAGAACATGGTCAATTACGGGATGTTTACCGGAGGGCTTGGATTTCACTACGGTGCAGAGAAGATCGGGCTTACCGTGATTCCCAGTGCGACGGGCAATACCAGGCGCCAGATCGAGATGATCCAGGACTTCGGGGTGACGGCAATCCATTGCACGCCAAGCTATGCGATGCACCTCGCCGAGGTCGCCGAGGAGATGCACGCCGATCTCCCGACACTGAAGACCGGCCTTTTCGGGGCAGAACCCTGGTCCGATTCCATGCGAAAGGAGCTGGAGAAGAAACTGGGGGTCACCGCTTATGACTCCTACGGTATCTCGGAACTCTTCGGCCCGGGAGTTGCCTTTGAATGCGAGGAGCGGAACGGACTGCATATCTGGCACGATTGTTACCTCGTCGAGATCATCGATCCGGCTACCGGAGAAGTGGTGGGGGATGGCGAGCGGGGAGAACTCGTCGTCACTCCTCTTGCAAAGGAGGCGATGCCGCTCCTGCGGTACCGGACCGGTGACATCACCATGAAACTCGAGGATGAATGTCTCTGCGGGAGATCCCAGAAGATCGGGCGGATCACCGGACGGAGTGACGATATGCTGGTGATCAGGGGTATCAATGTATTCCCCTCCCAGATAGAGCATGTCCTCCTGAAAATACCCGAGGTGGGGAATCAGTTTATGGTCTATGTCGACCGAATCAATCACCTTGATGAAATGACCATCGATGTCGAGATCAACCGATCCTTCTTCTCCGGGGAACTCCAGGACCTTGCCCGGATCCAGAAGAAAGTGGTAAAAGAGCTACGCGATGCCCTTGAATTGCGCACCACCGTCAGGCTGGTCGAGCCGGGAACCCTCCCGCGGTTCGAGGGGAAAGCAAAACGGGTGATCGACAGGAGAGGAGCATCATGATGTTCTGGGATCCGAGAGTCGAAGAGATGCCAAGGGAGGAGCTGCAGAAGCTCCAGTACAAACTTTTGAAAACGCTGGTATACCGTCTCTACAGCTTCTCCCCCTTCTACCATGACAGGATGAAGGAGACAGGCGTCCATCCCGACGACATACAGACCCTGGCCGATATCAGGAAGCTCCCGTTCATGTACAAACGGGACTTGCGTGACAACTACCCCGACAAGATCTTTGTTGCCGGCCAGGATGACCTGGTCCGGTACCATGTCTCTTCGGGGACGACCGGGAAGCCCACCGTAGTGGGATATACCAGCAATGACCTCGAACACTGGACCACCTCCCTTGCCCGAGGTCTTGTCTCCTGCGGGCTCGGGCGGGGTGATGTCCTCCAGGTCAGCTACGGGTACGGCCTGTTCACCGGCGGCCTCGGGCTGCACTACGGGGCAGAGCGGGTCGGTGCAACCGTGCTTCCGACCAGTGTCGGGAACACGGAACGCCAGATCGAGCTGATGCAGGATCTTCATACGACCGCCATTGCCTGCACCCCCTCCTATCTCCTTCACATGGGGGAGGTCGCAGAGAAGATGGGCGTGAGCATCAGGGATGATACCGATCTCCGCATGGGAATACTCGGTGCAGAACCCTGGTCTGATTCCATGAAAGCCCGGATCGAGGACTGGCTCGGAATAAAAGCCTATGACATCTACGGCACCAGCGAGCTCTCCGGGCCGATGTTCTGCGAATGTTCGGAGCAGAACGGCTTTCATGTCTGGGGAGACCTCGCCTATGTCGAGATCCTTGATCCGGAGACGGGAGAGTCACTGGGACCGGGGGAGAAAGGCGAACTGGTGGTCACGATGCTCCAGAAAGAGGCCCTTCCGATGATCAGGTACCGGATCGGGGACATCACCTCGTACGATGACGGGGTCTGCGCCTGCGGACGGACGCATCCCCGGGTGATGCGCATCTCCGGCAGAGTCGATGACATGCTGATCATCAGGGGTATCAATGTCTTCCCCTCGCAAATCGAGTATGCCCTGATGACCATCCCGGAGGTCGGCCAGCATTTCCAGATCGTCGTGGACCGGAAAGGGGCCCTTGATGACATGCTGGTCAGGGTCGAGGTGAGCAGGGAAGCGTTCTCTGACAAGATCACTGACCTGATGGCAATCAGGAAAAAAGTCGAGCACAAGCTCAGAAACACCCTGAATGTTGCCGTGAACGCGGAACTGGTCGAACCGGGATCACTCCCCCGGTTTGAGGGGAAGGCAAAACGGGTGATCGACAGGAGGCAGTTATAATGGAAACAGACCGGTATGTGATCAAACAGATCTCGATATTTTCCGAGAACAGGCCCGGCCGGCTTGCCGCAATTGCAAAAGCCCTCACCGAGGAGAATATCAACATCCTTGCATTCTCCATCGCAGAGGCGGACGGGTTCGGTGTTGTCAGGGCGCTTGTCGACAAGCCAAAACTGGCCTATGAAAAGTTGACAGGCCTCGGATTCAATGTCGCATTCACCGACGTGATTGCGGTAAAGATGCGGGAATCCCCCGGAGGACTGTACGAGATTGCAAAGATGCTGGCGAACGTACAGATCAACATCGAATACTCGTATGCCTACACCGGGAAAGAGGGAGGAGTCCTGATCCTCCGGGTCGATGATGCTGATCAGGCAGTCCGGCTCATCACATCGCTTGGTGCAACACTCCTCGAGAGCAGGGTCTTCCAGTAATCCCTACTTCTTCTCCCATTTCACCAGGTCGGAGACCCGGGAGAGCGTACTCCCCCTCCTGATCTCCTCCCTGACCCGCTCTTCGGTCTTCTGGACCTCCCTCGCACGCCGGGCTACCTCATACGCCCGCTCCTTTGGAATGACCACAACCCCGCTCTCATCACCGACAATCCAGTCACCCGGCCGGACAGTCTGCCCGCCGCACCTGACCTCACAGTTGATCTCGCCAAACCCTTTTGGCTCCCCGGCATTCGGGACCACTGCCCGTGCAAATACCGGCAGTGACATCTTCCTGATATCATCGATATCCCTGACAGCCCCATCGATGACCACGCCTTCGATCCCCTGGGTCTCTGCACTCATGGTCGCCAGCTCTCCCCATGCCGCGATATCGGTACTCCCCTCGTTGTTGATCACGAGGACATCTCCTTCGTGTGCATGGTCGATAGCCTCGACCGGTTTTGACCAGTCACCGGCAAACGACTGTGCGGTGACGGCGGTTCCGACCATCTTTTTTCTCCCGGCAAGATAGATGATCCCGGCCATCGCGCCTTTCCGGTGCATCGCATCCGAGATATTCGGGGCTGAAACCCCGGAGAGGAGGTCCCGGGTCTCCCCTGGCACCGAGACCTTGGGGGTATATCCGCTGGCGGGGGCATCCAGCGCTTCCCGGACTTTCCGTGCCGAGTCCTGCACATCCGCAGAACGGGTGATCGCACCCCCGACAATCACGATATCAGCACCCCGTGCCGATGCCTGGGGGGCAGTGTGTGCATCGAGGCCGCCCGCAACCGCAATCTCTATCGCTACCGCTCCACGGATCGCTTCAAGAAGCCCCAGCGAGCTCTTCCCGATCATCTGCTGATCGATCCCCACGTGGGCATTGAGGATATGCACTCCGAGAGCCTCAAGTTCACGGGAGCGTACCACCGGGTCACTCACATTGATCAGGTCGGCCATCAGCCTGACTCCGAAGACTGAGGCGGTCCTGACCGCTTCTGCGATCACCGCATCATCGGCATCACCAAGGATACAGACCACCGAAGCCCCGGCTTTTGCTGCCATCTCCACCTCAAGCGCCCCGGTATCGGCTACTTTCATGTCAGCTACAATCACATGGCCGGGAAATGCAGACCGCAATCGCCTGACCGACTCCATCCCTTCACTCTTGATGAGCGGGGTCCCCGCCTCGATCCAGTCAGCACCACCCCTGACTGCCTCCCGGGCTATCGGCAGAGCCCTCGAGAGGTCAAGCAGATCCAAGGCTACCTGCAGTACAGGCCTCTTCATGATCACTGAGGTGAGGAGAGAGGGCATAATAGTTTGCCGGGTACCCGTCTGTGTCCCCCGGTCTTTGCCGCGCTTCCATGGTATCATACTAAAAAAGGTCCGGATTCCAGCCATTTCCCTGCTCCATCCGGGAATCTTTTATGGGAATCATCACCAACACTCTGACGTACAGCAATGGAAATCCTGTCGATCATCCTTACCATCGCAGGGCTCTGCCTCTTTGAGACCATCAGCAGCATCGACAATGCCATCATCAATGCTGAAGTCCTCTCCACCATGGCCGCATGGGCGCGGCGATGGTTTCTGACGTGGGGGCTTTTTTTTGCGGTCTTCGTCATCCGGGGGCTCCTCCCCTGGCTGATCGTCTGGATGGCCACCCCCTCGCTCGGGCCAATCGAGGCACTGACGGCAACGTTTTCAAACGACCCGGCCGTCATTGCCGCTATTGAAGAGTCGGCCCCCATACTCCTGATGGGGGGTGGCATCTTCCTGGTGTTTCTCTTCCTCCACTGGATATTCCTGGAAGAGAAGCACTACGGCCTCCGGGGGGAGTGCTATATCGCCTCGAAAGGAGTCTGGTTTTTTGCCGTCGTCTCGATTTTGCTCGCCACCATCGTCTGGTTTGCGCTCGCGATCAATCCGCTCATGGCATTTGCAGCCGTCGTGGGTTCCACCGCATTTTTCATCGTGCACGGGTTCCGGCAGAATGCCGAGGAGCAGGAACGGAAGATGCTCGGCGGCACGATGTCGGACTGGAGCAAGATCTTTTACCTGGAGGTGATCGATGCCACCTTCTCTATTGATGGCGTCCTCGGGGCTTTCGCCTTTACGCTCTCCGTGCCCCTCATCATCATCGGGAGCGGTCTTGGTGCTGTCGTCGTCCGGCAGATCACGATCAGTAATGTCGACCGGATCAAGCGATACCTCTTCCTCAAGAACGGGGCCATGTACTCGATTCTAGTCCTCGGGAGCATCATGGTCCTCGATGCGTTCGGGTTCCATATCCCCGCATGGCTCTCCCCTATTGCAACCTTCGGCATCGTGGGATTTTTCTATGTCAAATCGATCAGGAACATGCCGCCTGCAGACACGGCATGACGGCATGTTTCATATCCCTGCATGATCATGCAGGTTCGGGTTCAGTCAGGTGCCGGGGCTCCGATATCCCCTCCCGATACGCCCCCCCCTTGAGAATCACTATCGCCTGCTGCATGCCCGGTTACGGAGAGTATTATCCTCACTGAAATCGGTTCAGCGGTACCACTCATCCGATGAGAGGGAGGGGGGCAGGGAGAAAAGCAATTTATCCCTCGCAATAGAAGAGCCTGTTCTCCCGGCTAGGAGGAACAGGAGCACGACGTCTCCGGTGCCGTCCCTCTCCTGCATTCAGTCGTTCTGTACCGGGAGCCCCTGTGACACCCAGTTCTCATAGCCACCCCGAATATTCACCACATCGGAAAAGCCACACTGGTGCATCAGCTCCATCGTCTTTTGGCCCCTTATCCCCCGTCTGCAGTAGACCAGGTACCTGATCGTCCGATCCTTTTGCTCAATGCACTGCCTGAAATCAGGGCGATAGAAGTCAAGGTGCTCGGCCCCGATCAAATGCCCGCCGCGGAACTCGTCAGCAGTTCTGACATCGATGATGCGACAGGGACGCTCCAAATTCCTGGAGAGAAGGTCAGAACATTCCCGCGGGGAGAGTTCCCGACACCCATCCTTGTCTGGCATAGTTCTTCTCTAGCATCCTGGAAAAGCCCGGAAACGGGAGACCACCTTCTCATACGCCCTGTGGCTGGAGACGGAAAGCGTCTGAATCCCCCGCATGGTCAGTCTACTTTGTACTGATCAAAGAAGACGATCTCATCCTGTTCCTTCTTCTTCTGGAGCGCGATGTCTGCCGGGTAACCAGCGGGCAGGAGAGAGACAAGGGTGTATTGATCAGGAACCCCCAGCAGTCTCCGGACCGGCTCTGCGTACTCCTTCTTGTCACCGGCAACCCAGCAGGACCCCACCCCATAGGACTGGAGGGCGATGATCAGGTTCTCGGTGGCTGCACAGCAGTCCTCGAGGTAATACTTCGCCTTCCGTTCACCAAATACGGCAAAACAGACCGGGGCATCGGCAATGAACCTCCCGTGATCGGTCAGGGTGGCGACCTTCTCCAGCAGGTCTCTTTCCCGGATGACCCCGATCAGCCAGGGCTGGAGATTCATTGCAGTCGGCGCGAAGCGTGCACATTCGATGGCATCCCTGATGATCGTGTCCTCGACCGGAACGGATTTGTAACTCCGGACACTGTGCCGGCATTTGATGATGGTGGTTCCGACATTCATGAGTATCCCCTTGCAGTCAAGGGAAAAAATGGTTTTGGCCTGCTTATTCCCGCCAGGGACGGATCGATGAGCTGAAGTCTGTCACTATGCTCTACAGGGACAAAGATCATGTATAGTTCAATAGATGGCACTCTTATGGTCGGACTAAGTAAAACCACAGGAAAGATCATGTTCGCGGAACGAGGGAATTGAAGGGAGAGGGATCGCCGTCACTCCGCGCTGCTGGATGGTCGGAAGTTCCCTGACCTTCTCCCTGAAAAGGGGGAGGGGTGGGCCTACCTCTGGTGCCTGGCCATGAACAGGAGGCAGGCGACAAAAAAGGCGGAGAGGGTGAGCATGGCACCAAAGCCCGGGGTGGTCGTGGGGGGGGCCGTGGTAGGAATAACCGTACCGGGCGTTGTTGCAGGAGATTCCGTAATAACAGTGGCAGGGGTGAGCGTAGTCACCGTCGTAGCAGGAAGGGTAGGGGGAGGGGTTGTGGTGGTCGTGGCCGGGCTTGTGGTGGGTGTTGGGGTGATGAGCGGATTGGTGCTCTGGAGAAGGAACTGCACTGGCACGGTCACCGTCTTTCCCTCCTGCTTGTAATTGAGATTCATATCATTCCCGGTGCTCTCCGCCCATACCGTGTAGGTGCCACTCTCAAAACCGCCCGTCAGCCATACCCCTCCCGTATCGAATGGCGAGGCAGATATCAGGATATCCTCAAGCTGATACCCTGTCACCGAAGAATACTCAACACCCCCTGGACCCCGGATGCGGATTGTGATCGGAGCACCCGGGGAACCTGCCCGTCTGGCAATCTCGTAGACATTGGTGTCGATCCGGAATCCCACCACGTCCCCCTTCGGGATCCAGGTGACATCGCTCGTAATCGCGAAATCGGCGCTCTCATCCATCACCCGGATCCCGATCAGCGGGTCCTGGACATAGAACGCAAGGGTGTTTGCCGGGGACAGAAACCAGGGGCCGGTCCTGCCTCCAAAGAGAGCCGGAGAGATGTAATAGTCGGTGGGATCGTCCACCGTCATGGTTGCCACGGGAACAGTGGCAGGGCTCCCGCCCGGCCCGTAATACACGATCTGCGAACCGGCTGCGGCACCGGTCGCGGAGATATCAAGGCCCTGCTCTCCGAGGAAGACCGTTCCGGCAACCGGTACGGTATTTTCTGCTGCGAGGACAGGGGAGAGCGCAAGGAGTGCAGAAAGGATGATCAGGGCATACCAGGACGAAATGCTCATATGCCACTCATCGCGGGGACACTAAAAATAGTTTCTGGGAGGCGATCAGAAGATCGCCTGGATGGCGGCCCACATGTTCGCAATCCCCTGGGTCATCACCACCCCGACATCGATCCCGAGTATCGGGAAGATGAAGACAAAGTAGAGGATCGTCCCGAGCGTGCTCCCGATATTTGCCATGGCGGCAACAACGACCACCCGGAAGAGCGGGATCTCCATCATCTCTCCGATCGACTCAGCCCGCGAGATACGGCCCAGATCCCCCGGTCCTGGTTTCCGGATCTTTGCCTCGACGATCGCGGAGAACCAGCCGGCTGCGATCAGCGGGTTTAATGCCGTGAACCAGGAGACCGCAAATCCGGTCAGGGCTGAAAGAGGATGCCCTTTTGCAAGGAGGGTGAACACGGCCGTAAGAACCCCGTGGATCAGCACCCAGTAAAGGAGGGCAGTGATCAGGACATCGGTTCCCACGCCCGAGAAGAGGATAGCCACCAGGAGAAAGAGGAAGAGGAAGGTGACGATTCCCCCGAAGATCAACCCCCACGGCCTGGACTTCACCTCACCCGTAAGGCTTTCGACAGAGGGCAGCGTTTCAGGGTGTGCGAGATACCGGTTTATCCCCTCCTTGTGGCCCGCACCGATCACCACGAGAATGCGTTCATGAGAGAGAGAGAGCCTCCGGATCTGGTGGGCAAGATACGCATCGCGTTCATCGATCAGGGCCCGGGCGCCATTCGGTGAGAAATTCCGGAACTCTTCCATCGCGACGGCAATCACGTCCTGTTTCTTCAGCTCCTCCACATCGATCTCCTGCTCATCGATACTGGCAACGGATGCAACGAGGGCATAGAGCATCTTGATCTTCTCAAAAAACGAGAGTGAATGCCAGAACCTCCGGAGAGTTATCCGGATATCCCGGTCGATCAGGGCGATGCTGATGCGCCTGGCTTCAGCCTCTTCCACGGCTGCTTTCATCTCTGCCCCCGGCTCTACGCCAACATCAAGCCCGATCTTCCGCTGCAGGTAAGCAAGGATCCACTGGACAAGGAGCTGGGTGAACGTCTTTGCCTCAAGCACCGATTCGACCGAAGCTTCCTGGACCTGTTTTTTCAGGGCTGCATACCGGGTGGCATCCAGCTCCACCGCGACCACATCAGGAGAGAACTCAGCGATTGCCTCCTGCACCTCGCGGACACTCTCTTTCGAGACATGGGCAGTTCCGATGATCCGAATCTCAGCCATCAGAGTATCCTCATCCCGGTTCCATCGATCAGCACTTCAGCACCTGCAGGGATGCGATTCGAGGAGAGCAGGGTTCGAACCCGCTCCTCCTCCTCCTTTTCGGCCAGATTCCGTGCGAGAAGACGCCCGGCGATTTCCCAGGCTGCACCTTCTGAGAGGGTCCCCCCGATTCCCCTGCACGGAAAGACCATAAGATCCTCTCCGGAAAGCATGAACGGGTAGGTCCTGCAGATCCATGGCCGTGACGCATATACCTGGCATCTGTTTCCCTCAAGGAAGATGCATTCCCCTTCCCTCCGCCGGATGCATCGTTCGAACCTGATACTCCCCCCTCCCGGCATCACCACCGCCACAGGGTACGGTTCCGAGAATTCCTCTCCCTCCCGGCCAGTGGCAGTGCAGAGTTCCGCACTCTCCGGAGGATACAGCATCACCAGATTGGAATCCGTATCGGTTTCCCTACAACATTCTCCGCACCGGGTGCAGGAGAACCCGATCCTCCTGATCTCTGCTGCCAGTTCTTCTTGTCTCATCTGCTTTTCACTGTTCCCTGGTAATCCGGTCAAAATTCTCGTAGACATACCTGCCGTTCTCGGTATGACTGACTTCAGGATGCCATTGAAGGCCGTAGATATGGCGATCCGGTAATGCAATCGCTTCATTGCTACAGATCGGTGAGCCGGCAAGCCTGACTGCTCCTGCGGGAAGGCCGGTGACCTCATCGGCATGGGAGGCCCATACCCGTATCCTTGACGGGTATCCGATCAGGATTTCGTCATGCTCGACAATCTCCACCTCGACAGGACCGTACCCGCCCAGCCTGCCCTTGGTGACCGTACCCCCGAATTCCCGTGCGATGACATGGAGCCCCAGACATATTCCGAGCACCGGGAGATCAAGATGGAGGTATCGTGCAGAGTTCCCCGAGCGGGAGAGGTCAGGTCCTCCCCCGAGTATCAGGCCACGGCACCCTGCGGCAACATCCTCAGGGGGCATGCTGTTTGAGATCATCCTTGCATCGACAGAACGATCCCTGAGCATCCGCAGGATCAGGTGGTTGAATTGCCCGAAATTATTGACCACATATATCGGGAGCATCCCTGATCACTTCTCTCTGATGGCTGATAATCCCTTTTTTATCGGAGCCTTCCGGAAATCCCCTTCCAGCCGGCCTGACTATTCCCGTCACCAAACGATGTACCACACCCCTGTTCCTACGCATAACCATGGACCGTGTGGAGGATCTTTTTCCGTATTGCATCAGGAGAATGGCCCATCAGCCAGGCAAGGAACATGGCGCCTCCGGCACCCATCCCTTCCTTCACCTCCCCGATGCAGTACCGTGCAAGCCCCGAATGTCCCAGTTCACCGAAGCCGGGATCGACGTAATACACGGGTGTCCCTATCATCCCTGCCATTTCAGCAAAGTTGGCCGAGGCGTCATCCCTCACATAACAGGTGGTTGCGATCCCGGGTGCCGGGAGATTCATCCCTTTGAGGACCGCTGCAACAGAGAGCATCTGGGTCCCCCCTCCGAGGATGATGCTCCCGCTATACGTGGCTGCGATCCCGGCGGCAATGGCGATCATCGGATCCCCGCAGCAACGGACGATATCAAGGGGGGTGCGGTAATGGCCTTCCTGTACCCTTCTGTTCACGATGCTCCAGACCTCCTCCTTCATCGCGACAGGATTCCTGGCATAGCTGCTGCTCACCAGGGCATCATACCCGAGCCCCCGCAGAACACAGAGCGACGTGGTGGTCCCTCCGGGAACACATTCCCCGAGAACCAGAAGATCCGAAACACTCCCAAGGAAGGTCCCGATCGACCTCCCTTTCCTGAACAATGCACCAGCATCAGGGACCGCATCCCTGAACCGGGGGTCTTCGCCCGGTATGCCATAGGTGTCGAGGCATGGTACGGTCGGGGTATGGGCAAGCCCTCCGTTGATGAAAAGGGGCGAGAGTCCGCAGAGTTCCATAACCGCCCTCGTGATGGATGCAGGCGTGGGGCAGCCCGTCGGGGTATCGGGGCGCACCGGCATGCTGGTGATCTTCCCGCAGGTGATCAGCTCCGCGTCAAGGATGGGGGTGAGGAGCGTCTTTTCAGGGCTTGGACCGGCACCCGAGATGCCTGGCACCACAGAGAGCATCGTATTGGCAAGAATACTGGAAAAAAGGGGATTCTTTGCCCTGATCTCCGGGCTGCCTGTCACAAATGCCATGAGTACTCGATCGTACAGCTCTCACCTTCCGGACATCAAGCTATCCTTGCGGCAACCTAATAGCGGATGCAGGAACACATAGCAGATATGTTCGGGATTGAGGAACGGCTGAAGGAGAAAGGGATCTCTGTCGATTCCATGGTAACCTCTGCGATGCTGCTCTATGTGCCGCACGGGCTTTCGGCAGAAGAGGCAGCGCACAAGGTACGGGAGAAGATCCTCAAGTACCTTGGCGACCCGAATGTCGCATCCCTTCTCCTCGGGGCTATCCTCCTTGAAGATGAACTCTTTCTCCGGCAGAAAGATTCGGGAATCCAGGAAGACCCGGTATTCCTCCTCTCCGATGAGATCATCGGGATGGCCATCGCCGAATGTATCGGCGGGACCTATGCCCGTTTCGAGTTCACGCGGTATGACCAGAAGAAACCCGGCATCCTGGCAACACTCGGCCCGTTCCTCGATGACGCGGTCGCCGGGCTGATAGCCGGTTGTACATCCCGCCTTTACAGCGAATGCTGCTGAACCGGCTGCGAGCCCTCCTCCAGTTCACGACCATCCTCCCTCTTGGCAGGACGGTCGATTTTTCCCTCTTTGCAAGCCATACCTACCTCTATCCCCTCTCCGGGTACGTGATCGGGGGTCTTGCCGGGCTCACTGCGTTCTGGATCGGCATCCCGGAGATCAGGGCAGCGGTGGCACTCATTGCCGTGCTGGGTATCACCGGAGCAAACCATTTTGACGGGCTCCTCGATCTGGGCGACGGGCTCATGGCACATGGAGGAAGGGAGGGCAGGATCCGGGCACTCACCGACCGGCAGATCGGCACCGGCGGATTTGCTGCCGGGTGCACGGTCCTGCTCCTCACCTTCGCCGCCCTGTCATCTCTGCCGGAGATCCTGTGGGCCCTGGTTGCAGCGGAAGTCCTTGCAAAATTCTCCATGGCATTGCTGACGGCATACGGGGCCCCGTTTCATGACGGCCTGCATGCATACCTGTATCACCGGGCAAAGCCCTGGTTTCCGGTCGCCGCTGGGATATGCTGCCTCCCGCTCGTGCTCCTCCCGCTCCCGTATCTCCCCCTTTCCGGAGCAGTCCTTGCGGCGCTCCTCATCCCGTTCGTCCTTCTCGTCATTGCAGACCGGCTGTTCGGAGGCGTCAATGGCGATGTCGTGGGAGCTTCCGGGGAGATAACCCGTGCAGTGGTCCTCTGTGCACTGGTCCTCATTCCTGCGAGCGCACTTTTTTAGGGAATGCACCGCGTAATAAGTTCCTGATGCTGAAGGATATGGGAGTTCACATGAAGGGCGGTGTCATCACCGAGCTCGACAGCGAATATTGCACGATACGAACGCGAATCCCGGCAGGCGTCGTCTCCTGTGACCAGCTGAAAGGGATCGCCACAGTGGCGGGGCGGTACGGGGCTGAATCGGTCCATCTGACCACCCGCCAGACTATCGAGATACCGCATATGAACCATGCAGACCTCGATGCGATTGCACGGGATCTCGCACTCAATAACACCCCCCTCGGCTCCGAGCGTGATGAAGTGGTGAACGTGATCGCATGCCCGGGGAACGAACGGTGCATCTTTGCCAACATCGACTCGATATCGCTCGCCCGCTCCATCGATGCAAGACTCTTTGGAAGGGAGATGCCGGTAAAGATACGGATCTCCATATCTGCCTGCCCGAATGCCTGCACGAGCCCGCTCTTAAATGAGATAGGCATTGTCGGGCAGAACCGTCCCATCAGGGTGCCCGGGATGTGCACCGGATGCGGGACATGCGTGGAATACTGCAAAGAAGAGGCGATCACAATAAAGCGGGGAGTTTCCGTTCTCGATCCCTCCCGGTGTGTTGAATGCGGCACCTGTGTCAGGTCCTGCCCGTACGATCTCCTCAAATCATCCGGCGAGCATTACCTGATCACGGTCGGAGGCCGGAGGGGGAGACACCCCAAGATAGGCAGGGAGCTGATCGCGGTAAAAAGTCCTGAATCGGTACTCCTCGTGGTCGAGAAGGTGGTGGCCTGGGTATACCGGAGGGCATGGAGCGGCAGGCTCCTTTCAGACCAGATGGATGAGTTGCAGTTCGAAACATTCCGGGATGAGATACGGGCACTGGTCCCCGAGAAAGACCGCGCAGAAGAAATCATTGGGGATTTCAGCGGCGGTAGCGGGATTTGAACCCCGAATCCGCATCATCATCGCATTCGATGGCCCGTGCATCCTTTACCAGCGTGTTGAACTGCATCGCAGCTGACATGAGGGCTTCATCGCTCGAACCACCCGATGAGAAGGATCGCAGTACCGACTCCTGGGGTGACGGGTACAGCCGCTCCCCTATCCGGATCCCCTTGCAATGCACACAGAACGCGCAATTCCGGTGAACGGATACCGACCCGTCTGCGCATCCGACAGTTGCGCGGTATTTTTTCTCGTCCCAGGTGATTTCCAGTGTTTTCATGCGTGGGCAGGGGTTATCTTGTCCATATGTTAAATAATGTCGTTTTTTTCCTTTTTTCTGAAAAAACCGACGGATTTCGCTCATCGAAATGATTAATAAGGATACGTTTCCAATAAATACTACTCGCATAAACAGGCTGTGCTTCTGCAGTCTCGTTTTTATCGGAGGATCATTATGGCTGTTGAAAAGCCCCATCTTAATCTGGCGGTCATCGGGCACATCGACCATGGAAAGTCAACCACCGTTGGCAGGCTCATGTTCGAGACCGGTGCCGTACCTCCTCACATCATTGAGGGTTACCGCAAAGAGGCTGAGACCAAGGGTAAGGCAACCTTTGAGTTTGCCTGGGTGATGGATAACCTCAAGGAAGAGCGTGAGAGAGGTATCACGATCGATATCGCGCACAAGAGGTTCGACACCCCGAAGTTCTATTTCACCGTGGTGGACTGCCCTGGACACAGGGACTTTGTCAAGAACATGATCACCGGTGCCTCGCAGGCAGACGCAGCGGTTCTTGTCGTGGCAGCCCCTGACGGGGTCATGGAACAGACCAAGGAGCACGTGTTCCTTTCAAGAACGCTTGGCATCAACCAGCTCATCGTTGCTGTCAACAAGATGGACGCAGCCAAGTATGACCAGAAACGCTTCGAGGAAGTGAAGAAGGATCTCTCTGCCCTCCTCCAGATGGTGGGATACAAGCCGGCAGAGACGCTGTTCATCCCCATCAGTTCCCTTCAGGGGGTCAATATCGCCAAGAAGAGCCCGGAGACGCCCTGGTATACCGGCCCCACGCTTCTTGAGTCGCTTGACACCCTCAAGGAACCCGAGAAACCGACCGACAAGCCGCTTCGGCTCCCGATCCAGGATGTCTACAGCATCAGCGGTATCGGCACCGTGCCGGTAGGACGCGTTGAGACCGGCATCATGAAGAAGGGAATGAAAGTATCCTTCATGCCGGCAAACAAAGAGGGTGAGATCAAGTCCATCGAGATGCACCACGAGGAGATCCCTCAGGCCTTGCCCGGCGATAACGTTGGGTTCAACGTCCGTGGCCTTGCAAAGGGAGACATCCGCCGTGGCGATGTCTGCGGACCTGTCGACGCACCGCCAACTGTCGCTGATGAATTCACCGCACAGATCGTCGTGCTCCAGCACCCCAGCGCAATCACTATCGGATACACCCCGGTGTTCCACTGCCACACCACCCAGACTGCCTGCACCTTCGTCGAGCTGAAGAAGAAACTCGACCCAAGGACCGGCCAGACCAAGGAAGAGAACCCCACGTTCATCAAGGCAGGAGACGCAGCGATTGTGCAGGTCAAACCGACCAAGCCCATGGTCATCGAGAATGTGAAGGAGCTTCCCCAGCTCGGCAGGTTTGCAATCCGGGATATGGGAAGCACCATCGCTGCCGGAATGTGTATTGCTATCCAGCCCAAGCAGATGAGATAACTCCGAATCCCACAATATTTATCTGGTGAATATCATGCAGAAGGCCAGGATACGCCTCACAGGGACCGATTTCAAGAAGGTTGAGATGGTCTGCGACCGGATACGGGAGATCGCAGAGAGGACCGGTGTCAACATCGCCGGACCCATTCCACTCCCCACCAAACGCCTGGTGGTGCCCATACGGAAAAGCCCCGACGGGGAAGGGACCGCCACCTGGGACCGGTGGCAGATGCGGGTGCACAAACGACTGATCGATATCGACGCCGATGAACGTGCACTCCGCCAGCTGATGCGTACCCAGGTCCCGAAAGATATCGGCATCGAGATCGTCCTCGAGAGCTGAGGAAGCGGATTGACCGCCGGAGTTCGCTCCCGGATCCGGGAATGGTGCTCCTTTCGGAACCTCTTTTTACTGATTTTTCTCCTCGGCATTCTTCTCCGGTTCTTATCCCTCGATCTCAAACTCTTCCATCACGATGAGGCGATCCATGCGTGGTTCTCGTACCGTCTGATGACAGAGGGGATTTATGCGTATGAACCGATGTATCACGGACCGTTCCTGTATTATGTCACTGCGGGAATGTTCACGCTCTTTGGTGACAGCGATCTCGTCGCCCGGATCCTTCCGGCCCTCTTTGGCGTCGCGATCATTCCGCTCATCTACTGGATCTACCGGATGGGATACCTTGACCAGCGCCAGACCCTGATCGCCGGCCTCTTTGTCGCCCTCTCTCCCTGCTTGGTATATTTTTCGAGGTTCCTCCGCCACGACATATTCCAGCTCTTCTTCACGGTGCTGATACTGGCTGCGCTCCTCGCCTACACTGAGCGAGGCCAGCTCCGGTATGCCCTGCTCGCAGGCCTTGCCATCGGAGGGGGGATGACACTCAAGGAAGATATGCCTATCTTCCTCCTTATCCTGGCCACCTTCGCAATCTATCTCCTGCTGACAAAAAAGATCAGGCTCCCTCAGACCTGGCTCCGTGACTCGATAGCGCTGGTCGTGGTTGCCCTGGCCGTGATGGTCATCTTCTACTCCTCCTTCGGGGCACATTTCGAGATTATCGAGACGGGGTGGATCGATGCGTACAAGCACTGGGCCTCGATGCATGGGATGTGCCGGATCTGCGGGCCATGGTTCTTCTATATCCTGCTCTTCCTCCTCTACGAGGTCCCGATCATCCTTCTCGCGGTATACGGCAGCGCCCAGTTTGCCATCCGCCACAACCCACTGCCCAGGATAGCTTTCTCTCTGAAGCACCTTTTTTCAGGGAAAAACGGTCTGACGGGGGCCGAAGAGAACCAGGGGAACATTCCCCAGCCGCCGGTTCCCTGGAATAAGAAAGAGATCTTCTTCCTCTTTTGTATCTACTGGATGGTCGTGACCCTTGCTGCCTACGCCTATATCGGGGAGAAAGTCCCCTGGCTGATCATCCACCAGCTCTTCCCGATGATCCTCGTCTCTGTCTACCTGATGACGGAGAAGAAGATGTACATCGCCCTTGCCGGTTGTATCTTCCTGGTCCTCATGACCTGGCACGTTGCCCTGGTCCCTGCCGATATCAACGAGCCGATCGTCCAGGTCCAGAATTCCGAGGACATGCGGACCGTCATGAAACTGATCGATGTGTCGGATACCGTGGTGATCGCATCGGAGAACTACTGGCCGCTTCCCTGGTATTACCGGGGGGATAAGTGGGAGAAGATGCGGTTCTATGGAAAACTCGTGGATGCCGGCACCATCTCCAGCGTCAATCCTGACCTGGTGATCACCCATGACATGAGCAGTTACCCAGCCCTTGAGGGGTATGACAAGGCGACCTACAAGCTCTCCTACTGGTTCTCCATCTACGACAACGAGCACCGTATCCCTGAATATTACCTGAAGAGGGATGGAAAGCTCGGGAGCATCAACATCGACGTCTTCACAAAACCCGGGCTGTATGAAAAGGCCAATGTCTCTTTTCCAACGATGCAAAGCACTGCACTGACCACAGAAGAGCCGGCATCCCAATCCAGGCAGCGCTGGGACCAGAAACTCGCAAATATTACTGTCCGGATGTTTGGCCCGGACAGCTATCAGAAGAGTGCAGGGTAAAGGATTCCGTCATCCCACTACCGAAACAATCCTCCTCCCTTATATGAAAATCTGACTTTTCCTTTTCTTCCCCCATAATGCGCCACCCTATCGGGATGGTATCGGTTACACCCGCCTTACGAGACCTGACCACCAATATGATGATTGATTTTTCCTTGGGTATAGTGGCTTTTCATCCACCATTTTTTCACGCCATCAAATGATTTCATACCTCTCTTGACGCTCCTGGGGGTTGCGCCCTTGGCTTACCCCCGCCGCTGTGGCGTCCCCCAAGATGCGATGGGATGGTATCAACCGCATTATTCCTTCATTGTGAATTGCTATATGGAATGTAATTTTTTCATCGATTTTTGGAACTCCAAAAATGGAATATTTTCAGACGTAATTTAATCGCAGGATTGGTGGTAAAAATAGTACGATACCCTTTCCTTTTCTCCCCTTAAGAAGCACCACTGTATCAGGATGGGACCTGGTCTCTCCAGTATTGTCATACAGAATTCAGAGTTTAAAGATCTGATGTTCTCCGGAAGGGGGACGGTAGAACCAAGTGATTCCCGGAAAATCACCCAGCGCGAGCCATCAGAATCAGTCTTTTCGCTCTCCTGGGAGGGGAGAGGATGACCTCCCTGTCCCCGGATAGTTCTGCATCTTCTCCCGTGTTGCGATACGCTGGGGGGAAGAGGAATGCCCCGGTCGATCCAGGGAAAAAAGAGGAGCGAAAACGAGAGGATAAGAAGCAGGGATTATCCCAGTTCATCCCACTTTCGTCTTTTGCGGAAGAGTACGATGGCAACAATCACAATGACTGCAATCACGATGACGACAAGAATCGGGATGAGCACGCTGGAGATCGCACCTGATGCCCCCGATAACATCCCTGACAAGGGATTGGAGTCCACCTTCTCTTGAAGAGCGAGGGCATCGTTCAGCACTTCATCTCCTTTGGCTGCCGCTTCGGCGGCTTTGTCCGCGGCTTCCGCATACTTGCCTCCCGATTGGAGATCTTTGGCATCCGAGAGTTTATCCGCAGCAATCTCCCATCGCGCAATGATCGGCATGAGCCGGGCGTCGGAACCCATGCTCTTGTTGACCTTGAAGTATGTGATCAACTGCTCGGTCTGTCCAATGGATCCCTCGGCAGTCGAGATGGCATGCTGGGCTTCCATCACCGCCACTGATGAGTCCACCTCATCGAGCAGCTTCTTGGCTGCCGAGAGATCGCTTGACTTGCGGACGATGTCGGTAGATTTCTGGGCACTCTGGATATATGCAGCAGCCTGACCGTATTTCGCCTCTGCCGTGGTCAGGTCGATCCCGCTGCCAGCCAGCTGATCCAGCTTCTGGCGCAGGGTGCTCATCCGTGCTGATTCGGATTGTATGGTATCGCCGATCGCAGCCGGGTTCAAGACCATCTTCTTCTTCACGATTTCGGTGCCAACGAGCGTGTTGCTGCTGCTCAGCTCACGCACCCTCATGATGGTCTTTTCGGATGAATTCGTGACAACAGGGGCAGTTCCGGCCACCTTGACCTTCAGCGCGATCTCACGATCCGATGGATACGAGAGCTCCCAGCCGCTCAACTGGATATTCGGGCCGGCATCGGTCTTTGCAGGAAATTCAACTCCATCCTGGATGATGATATAGGTCCATGTCGGATCTGCCAGCTCGGTATCCATCTTCAGGGTATTCTCTTTATCAAAGGTATATCCCCCTGAACTCACAAAATTCACGGTGAACGATGCTGATGCCTCGGTCTGGCCTGACACCAGATCTCCACTTGGTAGTATGGCAATATTTCCTACCGAAACGGCCGCCGAAGCAATACCGACGAAACTGATGAAAACTATCAGAATTCCCAAAATCTGTAACTGCCTGCTCATCTCTCATCACTCAAACAATGGTTCAATATCCTCGTCAATAGTCAGAGGCTTCCGTTCCTCTGCACGCACCGAATCCTCTTTTGTCTCCCTGGCGATCTCGGTCAGCTCCCGGATGCGGGGGGCATTTCCAATCGTTGAGAGGAGAACCACGGCGGCAACAAAACTGCTCCTTACCGGGTAATCCCCGCCTCTCACTTCGACTCCGGCAATGTTCTCTTCCACCCAGCTCTTCGCTTTCTCGATCCCCTTCCGATCGAGTTCGTCAGGTGGTCCTGCAACAAGGACGAGGGCACGTTCAGCGGTCGAGAAATCGCAGGGCAACGTGAGACGGCCAAGCATGGCCCTCCTCACCAGGGAGATGATCTTTGCAGTCCGGTCCTCCCCAAGGAGCACCTCCTCGGTCGCTTCACGTTTCTTCAGGGTGCTTGTGATCCCACCGATGATCCCGGAGAGAGGGGACTTTGACCGGTCCGTGGTGACACTGGCGATAGCATAACCGACCGTGCTGATGCCGCCTCCGCGGAGCGTGTTGATGATCTCGCTCGAATCGACCACCATCTCACCGACACCGGCTTTTCCCATCTCCCCTGCCCTGAACAGTACGCCAAATCTCCTTACGATCTCATCATTAAGCCGGGAGAATGCACTCTTGATGCTCTCTCCCTCGTTTTTCCATGCACTGTTATCAAAAACGAACGTGTTATCGGCTTCCTTGATGAGCGTCGTCAGACTCCGTGCTGCATTGAATGAGTAGAGTTTCCCTTCTTCCGGGGCAGGGAGGATGCCGAGCACATATACCGGTTCATGATAGATGTTCTTGAGCTGGCGGACAAGGACGGGGGTCCCCCCTGATCCCGTCCCTCCACCCAGACCGGCGACGACCATGAAGGCATCAACATCATGGGTTCCCTTCCGATCGATGGCGCTGACAATGCTGTCGACCTCATCCATGGTGATACGGGCACCTGCCGCATTGTCCGTGCCGACCCCATGTCCCTTGACAACCGTCTGCCCGATGAGAATCCTGTCTTTTAATTCGATATGTTTCAGTCCCATCAGGTCAGTCCGGGCGGTATTGACGGCAATTGCCCGGAAGCTGTTACGGCCAAGCTTCCTGTCCTGTTCAAGGAACATGTCGACAATTTTGCCTCCCGCCTGTCCAAAACCAATGAAAAATATCCTCATGGACCCAAAACACCAGCCGGCCGATTCTTCCGGAATTATCCGAAATGTTCTATTTATAAAGTTACTTTCAGAAGTTCAAAAACTTTCTTATACCAAACCGCCTCCAAAGGGCTTTATATGCGGCGTATACGTATGCGGAGCCTTTTTTATCCCGCTTTTCAAACCTATACTGCAGAATCCGACCATGAAGGTATGTATCATTGGTGGAGGGCTTGCCGGACTATCTGCTGCATTGCGCCTCAAAGAACGGCACGAGGTTGATATCTTCGAAAAGAAAGGCCACCTCGGCGGATGCCTCTCCTCCCACCATATCGATACCTACTGGATAGAACAATTCTACCACCACTGCTTTTCCGGCGATCGGCACCTGCTTGATCTCTTTTCACAACTGCACATCCGCGACAGGCTGGAGTGGCGGAAAGGTACTACCGGCTATTATGCCAACAACACCATTTACCCGCTGAATACTCCCCTTGAGATACTCCGGTATCCGCTCCTCTCTCCCACTGACAAACTGAGGCTTGCACTGCTGACGATGCGATCGAAACGGACCGATCCTGCCTCACTTGACGATATCACCGCACCTGAGTATATCATCTCCGAAGTAGGAAAGCGGACGTATGAGTCGTTTTTCCAGCCGCTCCTTACCAGCAAGTTCGGCCCCATGAGCGAGAAGGTCTCCGCTGCATGGCTGATCGGAAGGATTGCCATCCGCTCCGACCGTGGTCTTTCAGGAGAACGCCTGGGATATCTGAAGGGAGGATTTCAGGTCTTCCTGGATGCCCTTGCCGATGAGGTGGGAGGTGACTGTACAATCAGGCTCCATGATCCGGTCATCCACATGGCAAAGAACACGGAAGGATGGCGGGTGAACGGCCAGCGGTATGACGCGGTACTCTCAACGGTTCCACCCCAGGTGCTCACTTCCATCGGCGGGCCGATGCTCCCTCCGGTGCCCTACCAGGGGGCAGCATGCCTCACGCTGGGGATGGAGGAGGAGTATACCCAGGGGATCTACTGGCTGAACATGAAAGATCCAGGTTCATTCGGTGCCGTGATCAGCCATACCAATTTCATCCCTGTTGAGCGGTACGGAGAGCATATCGTGTACCTGGCCTCCTATTTCACAGGAACCCTCCCGGCCCAGGCAGGACATCTGATGCGGGAAGAGTTCTGCAACACGTTCTCCATCCCCTCCTCCCAGGTCCACTGGGAGCGGTTCACGGTTGAACCCCTGGCAGGCCCTATCTTCACCACGGGATACCGGAACCTCATCCCGCACTACCAGGAGAAGGGGCTCTACTTTGCGGGGATGTTCTCGGCATCCAACTACCCGGAGCGGAGCATGGAGGGATCGGTCGTCGCAGGATATCGTGCCGCCGAAGCGATCTCAGAGGGAGGCACGTGACCGGGGTGGAGGTGAGTGCAGTTATTCCCGTCTTCAATGACCGGGAGGCACTCAAACGAGCGATCCCCCTCTCGATTACCCGCCTCGGTGAGGTGGCGCCATCCTTCGAGCTGATCATCGCAGAGGATGGGAGCACCGATGGGAGTGCCGAGCTCGTCCGATCATGGGAGGAGCAGGATTCGAGGGTCCGCCTCTTCCACAGCGATGAGCGGCTTGGCAGGGGACGGGCACTGAACAGGGCATTTTCCGCAGCAGAAGGAGCGATTGTCTGCTATTACGATGTGGATCTGGCAACGGATATGAAGCATCTCGGGACCCTGATCGGTGCCATCAGGAACGGGTATGACATCTCCACCGGTTCGCGTCTCCTTCCCCAAAGCAGGATTCAGAGGAGCGGAGGGCGTGAGATTGCCAGCAGGGCATATAATCTCCTTGTCAGGACCGTGCTTGGCAGCAGGCTCCATGATCACCAGTGCGGTTTCAAAGCCTTTTCACGGGAGAGGATACTCTCGATCATCCCTGCTGTCAGAGACACGCACTGGTTCTGGGATACCGAGGTCCTTGTCAGGGCAGGGAGAAGAGGCTTATCGATCTGTGAATTTCCGGTAACCTGGCAGCAGGGAGGAAAGACAACCGTGAAACGGCACGATGTATGGGACATGGGAACCGCAATCCTCAGACTGTGGTGGGACCTGCATGTTGAGAAAGATTAGCGCCATTGCCGTATCCACCCTGATCGCGGTGGGAATTATCCTCTTCATGCTCTACCGGGTGAAAGATGACCTTCTTGTCGCGCTCGAACACATTGTCTGGATCTATTGTGCCCTGGCAGTGGCCGTCTGTTCCCTTGCATGGCTTCTCCGTGGAGTCCGGTACAGAATTATCCTTTCCGGCATCGGGATTCGATGCAGCATCCTCTTCTCCACCGGCTGTATCTTCATCTCACAGACCGCAAACCTGATCGTCCCCGCAAGGCTCGGGGACCTGGTGCGGGTATTCATCCTCAGGCATGAATTCGGATCAACCATTTCGCAGGGGATCTCCTCCCTCGTGGTGGAACGGGTGTTCGACATCGTAATGGTTGCCCTCCTGGGTGCAGTCTCCCTCCTCTTCGTGTTCAATGTCCCGGGAGAATACATATGGCTCATCGTCCTTCCCCTCATTCTTGGGGCCGGTTTTTTTGTCTTCCTCTCGATCAGTGATCGCTTCTCATCCGACAACCGCTACCTCCGGATCCTGCTTACGATGCTCGACCAGATCAGGCAGGTATCGCTCTCGGCAAAATCCATCCTGGCCCTCTCCTCCTCATCGGTCGTGATCTGGATCCTGGATGTCCTCGTCTGCCTCTTTGTGGGGATGATGTTCGGAGTGACCATCCCGTTTGCGGTGGTTACGCTTGCCATCGTTGTCGGCAACCTGGTGAAGGCCATTCCCCTGACTCCCGGTGGCATCGGGACCTATGAGCTGGCGCTTGTTGCCATCTTTTCCGCTGCCGGGATCGATCCGGCCGTTGCCACCCTGATTGCCGTGATCGATCACCTGCTCAAGAACCTGGTCACCCTCGGGGGCGGGGTGATATCGATCTACTTCTTCGGCGATTGGGTGATCGACGCAATAAAATCCGCCTTTAAAAAGGAGCTCCCAGAGGATGATCACCCCGGGGTATGAAATCCAGCTCATGATGGTGGCAGGATGGCTGATCCTGATCGTACTGCTCCAGCTGGCACTGTGGCCTCTCCTCCGGCCGGTCCTGAAAGAATTCTCATTCCCGGCGGCATTTCCTGCCTCGCTGCTCCTTTTTACCCTTGTCTCCTGGTACTGCGGCCTCCTGCATCTCCCGGTATGGATCGCCGTTCTCCCGTTTGTAGCCCTGCTCTTCTGGTTCGCCTACAAAGGATGTTACCGTCGTGACACCTTCAGGGGACAGGGGGTATGGGCGTTTGTGTTTTTCCTCTTCTTCTTCTTCATGCTCGAGCTGCGGTTTATCAATCCGGGCATCTCTTTTGCAGAGAAGTTCATGGACCATGCATTTCTGGCATCGATCATGCGGGTGCCGGTCATTCCCCCCCTCGACCCGTGGTTTCTCGGGGGGACCCTCAATGTCTACTACTACCTCGGGTACTGGATGTTTGGCACGATCGGGATCGTCTCGGGCGTCCCGTCCCCTATTGTCTTCAATCTCGCCCTGCCTACGGTGCTTGCCAATGCAGCGGTTGGTATGTATGCCATGGCACACCTCCTCTCTGACCGCCTCCGGTGGCTGCCCCTCCTGACGTTCCTCGTGGTCAATCCCTCCTTCATCTGGCAGGTGATCCTCGGGAAAACCTCAGGGGCTGTCCTCTGGGATAGTACCCGCACGATCCCGGACACCATTCACGAATATCCGGCGTTCTCGTTCGTATGGGGCGATCTCCATGCCCATGTTGTCTCCCTCTTCAACCAGGTCTTCCTCCTCTTCCTGTGTGTATATGCCCTCACCCACTGGAAGATGATGACTCCCCGGCACCGCTTTTTGCTCGTAATACTGTCCGCGCTTTCCCTTGGTTCCATGCCCCTGATCAATACCTGGGATGTGCTCCTCTATGCCCCGGTCACCGTGCTCTTCGGACTCCTCATCTGGCATGAGAATAGGGAGAGCGTCGGGGAAGTCGGGTCCGGGACACCCCCGGCTATCGGACCCTTGGACCGGATTATGGCTCGGGCATACAGTTTCCTTCTCCTCGTCCCGCCCCTCTCCCTCCTCTGCTACCTTCCCTACTACGTCCAGCTCAAGAGTGGTGGGATACAGGGGATAGGCATCGTCCCTACCCCAAGCCCTGTCCTCGCCTTCCTCCTTGTCCACGGGTTGTTCCTCATCCTCTTCCTGGTGTATTTGAGAAAGGACATCATCCGGATGCCACTGCTCCTTCTCGTCCCCGTCCCCTTCATTCTGGGGGGGTACGCTGCAGCAGGAATCGCGGCCCTGCCGCTGGCATACTTCCTTGCCAGGAGGCTCCGGACCCCCGCTGAAATCCTCGCAATCTGCGGACTTTCCGTGATCATATTCTGTGAATTTTTCTACCTGAAGGATAACATGGGGGAGGTATATTACCGGATGAATACGGTCTTCAAATTCTATCTTCCCGCCTGGATCCTGATGGCATCCTCCGGGTTTGCAATGCTTGCTGTCATGCTGGAGCAGCCGGTGTCCCATCTGAAGATCGGCAAGGGTCTGAAACGAGCGGCACTCATCGGCGTCACAGCGCTGCTTCTTACGGCACCCCTGATCATCCCGTTCGAATACAGCTCCCGCGATGCCACCCTGAATGGACTCGCCTGGCTTGACACGACCCATCCGGGCGATGCAGAGGCGATCGCGTTCCTCAGGTCGCTTTCAGGCAGCTACGGGATTGTGGAGGCTGAAGGGGGAGATTACGGGTACTACTCGCGGATATCATCATCGACCGGAATTCCTGCCATTATCGGCATGCCATTTCACGAGTACATGTGGCGGGCTGACACGTGGTATGGGGAACGAGTAAATGATATCCGGCTGATCTATGAGGACCCTGCACAGACCGTCCCTCTCATGAGGAAGTATAATGCCACGCTCCTCTATATCGGGGACCCGGAGCGGGAGCGGTATGCAGTGAGGGCGGAGGAGGCCGGCCTTCCGCTCCTCTATAACCAGTCAGGGGTACAGATCTACCTCCTCTCCGCCTGAACAGCCCGGCTGCCGGTACACTCTCACAAACATTTATTGCCATTCCTGTTGATTTTATATAGCTACATCGTCGTCACTGACTGATGAGTGATGAGGGAGACTACGCTACTCCTGAATGAGGTGAGTTATGGCAAAGACGTACGTAAAATTCCAGGTTTCTGAAGAGATTCAGAACAAGGCGCTCGAAGCCCTTGAGATTGCACGGGATACCGGGAAGATCAAGAAAGGGGCAAACGAGGCCACCAAGGCAATCGAGAGGAGTCTTGCAACGCTGGTCCTTATTGGTGCTGATGTTGAGCCGGAAGAGATCGTGATGCACCTCGGCCCGCTCTGTGAAGAGAAGAAGATCCCCTTTGTGTATATCAACAAACAGAATGATATCGGGGCCGCAAGCGGCCTTGAGGTTGGCTCCACTGCTGCAGCGATCGTCAAGCCCGGGAAGGCCAAGGATCTCATCGACGAGGTCGCCAAACAGATCAGCGACCTGAGAGCGTGAACAGACCATGGCAGATGAAGGAACGCCTGCAGAGGTCATCGAAGTGATCGGATCCACCGGGATGCACGGCGAAGCCATGCAGGTGAAATGCCGGATTCTCGACGGTCCAAACAAGGGGCGCATCATCACCCGCAATACGGTCGGACCCATCCGCGAGGGTGATGTGCTGATGCTCCTTGAGACCGAACGCGAGGCCAAGAAACTCTCACGGCGGTGAACGTACTATGGTAGAACAGAAAAACTGCAGTTTCTGCGGTGAACCAATCGAGCCCGGGACCGGGAAGATGTTTGTCAGGAAAGACAGTACCATCTTCTACTTCTGCAGCTCGAAGTGCCAGAACAACTTCCGGCTCGGCAGGACTCCCCGCAGGGTTGCCTGGACAAAAGCCGGGCGAAAGGCGCTCGGAAAGGAGTGATGCGGCATGGACCGGACCTTTGTGATGGTCAAACCTGACGGGGTAGCCAGAGGACTGATCGGGGAGATGGTCAGCCGTTTCGAAAAAAAAGGCCTCAGGCTGGTCGCTGCCCGTCTCGAGAAGCTCCCTGAAAAGCGGGTGATGGAACAGTACAGGGAACACCTCGAAAAACCGTTCTTCCCATCGCTCCGGCACTATATCACCAGCGGCCCGGTATTCCTGATGGTCTGGGAGGGGAAATCAGCCGTCACGGTCGTTCGGGCGCTTGTCGGTGCCACACATCCGGCCGAGGCTGCCCCCGGGACGATCCGCGGTGACTTCGCACTTGATATCGGCAGGAACGTGATCCATGCCTCCGATTCGCCGGAAAGTGCAAAGCGTGAGATCGCCCTCCATTTCACCCAGGAAGATCTCTGCTCGTACAAGAGGATCGACGAAGCCGTTTTGTACGAATAAGTATCACCGGAATCATCCCCTTCTTTAACAGATCTGATAACCACTCTTCTGGTCACATACCTTTCTGACGAACCCCGCAGGTGCGGTTTTCATGCAGGAATGGCGTGGATCATTTTTCAGGGTGTATACCCCTGTCTCAAAGAGAGCCATGCATGGTTGCCCCCCTGTTATGATGGAACCTTTCGTATGCCGGATGGGGGGGAAGGCAAACGCTCTTCCCTTCAGAGGGCACACCATCCCCTATGGCCGGCGAAATGGTCACGTTTGCGCTCCTCTCGCTCTCGTCGATCATTATTATTGTGAATCCGCTTGGCGCCACCCTTACCTTCGTCTCCCTAACGAGCTCGCTTGATCGTGAAACAAGGCTGAAGGTGGCAGTGGAATCCTGCCGGTATGCGCTCGCGATCCTCATCGCCTTTGCCCTGGCGGGAGGGATCATCCTCCGGCTCTTCGGCATCACGATCGATGCATTCCGTATTGGAGGCGGCATCCTCCTGTTCGTGATCGGGATGGAGATGGTCTACGCCCGCACCTCACGGTCTAAGCTGACCGCAACGGAAAAATATGAGAGTATGGATGCAGAGGATATTTCAGTCACCCCCTTAGCAATACCCATGATTGCAGGACCTGGTGCAATCACCACGACAATCGTTCTGATGAATGAAGCGACGGGATCAGTACCGCGGATTGCCCTCATTCTCGTCTCGATCGTGATCGCAATCCTTCTCACCTACCTGATGATGGTACGATCAGATCAGATCGTCAGTCGCATCGGACAGAAAGAGTTCCGGGCCATCAACCGGCTGATGGGGATGCTTCTGATTGCCATTGCAGTCCAGTTCGTGATCGCCGGACTCACTGCGGCATTTCCGGTCCTGTCAGGGACCTGAACAAAGGCTCCAGACACAGAGATCAACAAGGAGAACACCATCATATGCCCATAAAAATTGCCGGAGCCCAGATCGGGAGCAGGTGGGAGGATCCACAGCAAAGTCTGCAAAAGGCGGAACAGTCCATCAGGAGAGCTGTTGAAGAAGGAGCCTCACTGATCTGTTTTCCCGAGCAATACCCCACAGGATGGGACCCCCGGTCTGTCCGGCATGTCGAGGAGCGGGACGGCCCGATCGTCTCCCGATTCCGCCACCTTGCACAGGAATATGGTATTGCAATACTCGGCTCATTCCGTGAGCGCTCTGATCCCAAACCGAGGAACACCTGCATCGTTCTCGACCCCCACGGGGAGATTGCCGCTACCTATGCGAAGTCTCACCTCTTCACCCCGGCACACGAAGACGAATACTACTCCCCGGGTAATACCCCGGGAATCTTCAGACTCTCGAATGTCCCCTTTGGTATCGCCATCTGCTATGACCTCCGTTTCCCGGGGCTTTTCGGGGCGTACGCAAGGGCAGGAGTCTGCTGCATGCTGGTCCCTGCAGCATGGCCTGCATCCCGGATCGGCCACTGGGAGCTCTTGCTCAGGGCACGGGCGATCGAATACCAGATGTATGTCATGGGGGTGAACCCGACGGGGATGACTCCGGTAGAGACGTATTGCGGCAGATCACTTGCCATCGATCCCTCTGGAACCGTGGTTGCAGAAGCAGGGGGGGAGGAGGCGCTGATCTCTGCCGTCATCGATCCGGAGATGGTTTTTCGTGTCCGCGAGGCGCTCCCCGTATACCGGAACGGTCTGTTGGATGATGGTTCCCGGAACCAGGCCTGATCAAAGGAATAGGATCAGTCTGCAATACCGGATGCGTATATCTGCGATGACCACTCAGATCTAGAGCATGTATCGCCTCACCTGCGTGCAATGCGGCCGATCCTATCCTCCGGATGAGATCATCTATACCTGCCGTTCCTGCGGGCACCTGCTCTTTGTGGAGTACGATCTCGACTCCCTCACCATCAGGCGTGAAGAGTGGGATCGGCGTCCGATCTCTGTGTGGCGGTACCGTGAGCTCCTTCCGGTCACCATCCCGCCTGTCACCCTGAAGGAAGGGGGTACTCCGCTCTACCATCTGGAACGAATCGGAGAAGAGATCGGGCTCCCTCACCTGTATGCAAAACACGAAGGGATGAATCCCACCGGATCGTTCAAGGACAGGGGAATGACGGTCGGGGTGAGTATGGCACTCCAGCTCAACAAATCGACGGTTGCCTGTGCAAGTACCGGGAATACCTCGGCAAGCCTCGCAGCCTATGCTGCAAAGGCCGGGATACCGGCTGTCGTGCTCCTCCCTGCCGGCAAGGTGGCGCTTGGAAAAGTGGCACAGGCCCTGATGCACGGGGCACGTGTCATCTCGATCAGGGGTAATTTCGATAAAGCCCTCGAGATGGTGCAGGAACTGTGCATCAGCCATGGGCTCTACCTCCTGAACTCGATCAACCCCTTCAGGCTGGAAGGGCAGAAGACCATCGGGTTCGAAGTGATCGACCAGCTCGGGAGCGTACCGGATCGGATCGTCCTCCCGGTCGGGAATGCAGGGAATATCTCTGCCGTGCACAAAGGACTCGGTGAACTGCACGCCCTTGGCCTCATCGAGCACTACCCGATGATGACCGGCATTCAGGCAAAGGGCTCAAGCCCGGTCGTCAGGGCGATACGGGAGGGACTCCCGGAAGTGATACCGGAAGGAGAGCCGGAGACGGTTGCCACCGCGATAAGGATAGGAGCACCAGTCAACGCCGAGAAGGCACTCACCGCGATCCGGAAGACCGGCGGTACTGCCGAATGGGTCACCGACGATGAGATCCTCGCGATGCAGAGGGATCTTGCACGAAAAGAGGGGATCGGGGTTGAACCGGCATCGGCGGCATCGGTTGCAGGGGTACGCAAACTCGCTCTTGAAGGAGTGATCGATCCGAGTGAACGGGTCGTCTGTGTGGTGACCGGGCACCTGCTGAAAGACCCGGAGACGGTGATAAAGCAATGCAAGCCACCCACCGAGATCGATGCGGACGTGCAGTCGCTGCTCTCTGCATTGCGATCCTCCTGATCCCTGCATCAGTCCTGGCCCTCAGCGCCGGGTATGAGATCCTGCCGAACGGGACGGCATACCGGGCATCGGTCGAGATCGTGGATGCCGACCGTTATTCTTTTTCTGAGACGGGATTCCTGGGAGAGAGAATTCCTGTCCAGGTAAGCGACGTCTCGCTCTCGGGCGATTGTCCCCGCAATTCCTGCAGTTACAACAGTTCTGACCGGTTCACCATCACCTTTCCCAAAGGGAATTATACCGTTCACTATACTGGATCGGTCCGGGATAACCATTTCCTGGCCACGTTTCCCGAACCATACTCGGTGCAGGTGATCCTCCCGCCCCCATTCGATGTCAGGAACCGGTTCATCGGCTCCCTCAGTCCAGGGGCAGAGGTGAGCGAGGGAGATGGCGGCACGGCCATCATCACGTGGAACTCGACAAAGAATGCCGAGCTCCGGTTTTACACTGAGAACAGGGTGACCCTGCTGACCATGTTCGGGCAGTTCTGGATCATCATTGCAGTAGTGCTCCTGCTCCCGTTCCTCTTTACTTGGAAGAGAAAGGCGGGATAGAGCGGGTGGCTCCCCTCCACTTTATCCCAAAGACCTTTCCTTTTTGAATAACGCCCTTGAGGATGGTAGATTCAGGTCTTCCTTACACCACCAGGGGGCTTCTGATCCGAGAGGAACCGGTGGAGCGGCTTTTACCATGGTCCTAATCCCTGTATATATAGAGTTTCATGGCCCATGAGACTGCAAAGACCAGGTATTTTGAAACGTAGTCTGATGCCGTGATGAGTGGAAAAAAAGAATGAGAGTAACAATTGATCGCAGCGACTTTGCAGAAAAAAATTATTTTTTCAGCGTGATATCGATCCCGAACTTTTCGGCGTTCCGGTCAGCAAGGGCCTGGATCTTGGCAATCTCGGTTTCGTTCTTCTTCGGTTTGAAGAGGTGGCGGAAGCGCTTCTGCTCGACCAGGTAGTCTTCCACCGGCTTTCGCACTACCTTCTTCACCTTCGTGACCACGCCATTCTCCATCTCGTAATTGACCCAGAGGCCGGTCTCAATGGCAAGCTTGCCGATTGCTATCGTCTTCTCTCCCTCAAATCCCCATCCGGTGCAGCAGGGTGCATGGACCTGGATATAACAGGGTCCCGGGGTATTGATGGCCTTCTCGACCTTCTTCTTGAAATCAGGAGGATAGGCGATGGATGCCGTTGCCACGTAAGGGGCGCCGTGGGCTGCAAGGATCAGGGGAAGATCCTTCTTCGGCCGCTTGTTGCCAAACGAGCAGCTACCCGCGGGGCTCGTGGTGGTGCTGGCATCGTAGGGGGTCGCCCCTGATCGCTGGATGCCGGTATTCATGTAGGCCTCGTTGTCGTAGCAGATGTAGGTGAAATCATGACCCCGCTCGAATGCCCCCGAGAGGCAGAGGATCCCGATATCAAACGTTGCACCATCCCCACCGATCGCAACGACCCTTTCCTTCCTCCCCTGCTTCGCAAGAGACGCAACAATCCCTGATGCAACGGCAGAGTTGTTCTCAAAGAGCGAGTGGATCCAGGGGACCTTCCATGCCGTTTCAGGGTACGGCGTCGAGAAGACCTCCATGCACCCGGTCGATGAGACGATGATTGTATCCTTTCCCGCAGCATCCAGCATGAGTCGGGCTGCCATGGCAGCACCGCAGCCACCACACGCACGGTGACCTGAATCAAAGAGCCCGCAGGCCGCCTTGTCGTTCATTTCAGCACCTCCTCGCGGAGCCCGTAATAGAGGTCCCCCTTGCCTTCCTCGGCAAGCGTAACAACCCGGGCGATATCCTTCTTCTGCACATCCCTGCCTCCAAGACCAATGATGTAATCATGGACCGGGATCTGGCTCCCGTAGAGGGCATCTTTCACTTCGAGTGCCACGGCTCCCTTCGACCCGAGAGAAATATTCTTGTCAAGGACTGCGACCCGGCTCACGCCGGATAAGGCTTTTTTCACCTCTTCTGCCGGGAACGGGCGGAAGGTCCGGATCTTGAGCAGGCCGACCTTTCTGCCTGCATCCCTCAGATCATCGATGGCATCCTTCACCGTCCCGCAGAGCGACCCCATTGCCACCAGGGCACAATCCGCATCCTCCATGCGGTAGCTCTCGACAAGCCCGCTGTAATCCCTGCCAAAGAGTTCGGCAAACTCTCTTCCTGCCTTCGGGAATACCGAAAGGGCTTTCTTTGCGGCCTGATCGATCTCGTAGCGGAATTCCATGTAATAGTCGGGGGCCGCAAACAGACCAAAGCTGATGGGATCGTCAGCATCCAGCCGCTGGAATGGCCTGAATCGCGGGAGGTAGCGGTCCACCTCCTCCTGGGAGAGAATATCGACCGGTTCGTAGGTATGGGAGAGGATGAACCCGTCGAAGCAGACAAACGATGGGAGAAGGACATTGTGATCCTCGGAGACCCGGTAGGCAAGGTAATGGAGATCGGTCGCTTCCTGGTTGTCCTCTGCATAGAACTGCAGCCAGCCCGAATCCCGGAGCGAGATCGAGTCCTGCTGGTCGTTCCATATGGAGAGGGGTGCTCCCAGTGCCCTGTTGGCGATGGTCATGACAACAGGAAGCCGCATGCCCGCGCAGTTGAAACAGACCTCGAACATCAATGCCAGCCCCTGGGAGGTGGTGGCTGAATAGACCCTCGATCCTGCAGCGCTCGCACCAAGGCAGGCCGAGAGCGCAGAGAACTCGCTCTCAACGGTGATATACTCAGCATCGATCGTGCAGTTTGCCACCATCTCGGCCAGCGCTTCGACAATGTGGGTCTGGGGGGTGATGGGGTACGCGGCAATCACCTGGGGGCGGCATTTCCCCACTGCATCTGCCACCGCAAGGGATCCCTCGGTTATCTGGAGCATGTCACTTCTCCTCCTTCTTCATCTCGATCGCTTCGGACGGGCATTCCTCTGCACAGAGCCCGCACCCCTTGCAGTAGTCATAATCCGGAACAGGGAGTCCCTCTTCGTTCTCCCCGATGCAGCCTTCAGGGCAGACGATCCTGCACATCCCGCAGCTGGTGCATCGCTCATGGATGAATGCCGGCCTGAACACCCGCCACGACCCGGTCCTGTTGTTGCGCGATTTCCCGGGTCGGGCAGTGCAGCCTGTGCCAAGTGCCATGGTCAGGCCGCCCCCTTCACGGCATCAAAGGCTGCTTTTGCCGCAGCAATATTCTTGGTGGCGAGATCGCCCCGGAACCGCCTTTTGACGGCATCTTCAAGGGCAGCAAATGCAATCTCTCCGCTTGCTGCAGCAAATGCACCCATCAGTGCTGTATTCGTGATGGGGAGCCCGATCTTCTGGAGGGCGATTGAGGTTGCATCGATGGTGATGACCTTCACTCCCTTCGGGACAGGGGAGTCGATCGCCTTCTCCGTGTTCACAATTGCGATCCCCCCCTCTTTCATCCCGAAAAAGACGTTCACATCCTTGATCAGAGTACTGTCCTGTACGATGATATAGTCGGGTTCATAAATCTGGCTCCGGAGACGGATCTTTTTGTTGTCAAACCGGACAAACGCCTGGACGGGTGCGCCCCGCCGTTCGACACCGAATGCGGGGAAGGCCTGTGCATGCATTCCCCCTTCAAATGCGGCGACCGCAATCAGCTCTGCAGCAGTGACCGATCCCTGCCCGCCCCTGCCATGAATTCGTAACTCTCTCAAGAAAATCCCTGAATCGTTCCTATGACGGCTTTGCAGCCACCTGGTGCAGCTGCAAATCCTGCAATGATGTTCTTCCGGCGATACTGTAGTTTCTGGTACCTATTGCACCCGAAGAAATAAAAAAATTAGCATGATTGATAATGATAAACTCTGATCCCCTCAAAGAAGATCTCCCCGAATCCCTTCCGGGGCAAGGTTACCTGTCGACGCTGATCCCGAGAATTACGCTCCCTCCCTGGAATACCTCCCTGGCAATGAGAGCCAGCCCTGACGAGGCACACCATTCATCATAGACCGCCACCTCCCTGCCCAGGAGCGCTGACACCTCGCCGGCAATACGAGGTCCCAGAGACCCGGCGAGCGCAATCCGGGCACCAGGGTTGAGGACGAGCAGGGCAGCACATTCCATCGCAGAGAAGAGTGCCACCGCGGAAAGCCGTTCCTGTTCGGGGAGCGTATGGTTCACGCCTGCCCGGAGGAATGCCTCGTTTGCCGTGCTGATCCCGGCATCCACGCTCCGGATGGCATCTACATCGAGCGCCCCATGCTCAAGTCCTGGTGCAAAGATACACGCATCGAATCCGCCGGCAATCCGGCCATCCCTGATGAGCAGGCTTACCGTGTTTGAAGAGACATCGGATACCACGACATCGCCGCCGAGGTCACAACATACCCGGTATGCAATCCCTATCTTCTCCGGGCTTGCCTGATGGGAGTAGACCTTGAACCGGGTGTCGGTGGGAGAATTCCGGTGCAGACCCGGGATGACGATGGCAGGAAGACCGCTCTCCCGTATCTGGTCGAACACGCGGGTTCCCCCTCCGACATGCTTGCCCGCCCCGTCCCTGCTCCGAATTCCCCGATCCACCACCCGTTCGATCGGGGTGATGCTGCTGATCCCATCCCCCATGGAATAGGTGAGAGCAATCCCGGATATCTCATCGGCAGGACAGAGTGTCCTGAGATCCTGCCAGCAGAAGCTCCGCGCCTCCTCCCGGGTTATTTTGAACCAGGACTCCCCGGTGGAGAACCGGATCGAGGTAGTGCCGTGATCAATACCAATGAACATTGTTACCCATTCCTGGGCGGGCTGTCACGTTTATCATTGCGATCGCGAGGAGCATTTCCCTCCCGGTTCATGCGGATACTCCCCAGGATTCTCTTCACGCTCCTTACCCTGTGCAGCATGCACTGCCGGGAACAAATGCCCTGATGCATCCCTCTGAATAACGCTTCGGCCAACGGGCGATCGCTTCCCTGCTCGCAGATCTTGATCGGGGAGGATTCATCCAACCACTCCTGCCGGCACCAAACAGGCAGCCCGTTTGAGCATCGAATCTTGAAACCACAGTTTTAGTAGGAGAGAGAAGAGAATTTTAAAGGTGAATGCACAGAACGGGGGCGGAGTCTGAAAGCGGTCGTTACAGGAGGGGCCGGGTTTATCGGCTCCCACCTGGTGGATGCCCTGGTCGAACGGGGCGAGTCAGTCACTGTCATCGACAACCTCTCCACCGGAGATATCCGGAACATCGCAGGGCATATCGATTCCGGAGCAGTCAGGTTCATCAAACACGATCTCCTCCTTGACGGATGGCAGGAGCACCTCAGAGGTGCCGGCCGTATCTATCATATCGCTGCCGACCCGGATGTCAGGGGGAGCGCTACGCACCCCGAAGAAGTGTACACCAGGAATGTTCATGCGACGGTGCGGGTACTCGAGGCCATGAGGAGGGCCGGGTGCGCTGAGATCGTATTCACCTCAACATCGACCGTATACGGTGAGGCCGCTCTCATCCCGACCCCTGAGGAATACCCCCGGATGGAGCCAATCTCTATTTACGGGGGGACAAAACTGGCCTGCGAGGCGATGATCTCTGCATATGCCCACACGTTCGGGTGGAAGTCATGGGTATTCCGGTTCGCAAATATCATCGGCGAACGGAGCAATCATGGGGTTATCTGGGATTTCATCCATAAACTCCGCCAGAATCCCCGGGAACTCGAGATCCTTGGCGATGGAACGCAGACAAAATCATACTGCTCCGTGCCGGCATGTGTTGATGCCGTGCTCTTCGCCGTGGCACATACCAGTGCCCCGTTCACCTGTCTCAACATCGGTTCGGAGGACTGGATCGATGTGACCACCATTGCATCGATCGTAGCCGATGAGATGGGGCTTCCGGACGTATCATTTCACTATACGGGGGGAGACCGCGGATGGGTAGGAGATATCCCGCGGATGCTCCTTTCCATTGAAAAACTCAGGTCACTCGGCTGGAGATATGAAGTGACCTCGCAGCAGTCAGTCCGGGAAGCCGCCCGGGCACTGGTCCTGGAGACGGGATACCTGGTGAGGTGAGGGGCATGAGGGAAAGGCAGAAGAAATACCTGGTCATTCTCGGCGATGGAATGGCGGACGAGCCTCTGGCGGAACTCGGGGGGAAGACCCCCCTGGAATTCGCCAGGACTCCGAACATGGACCGGATCGCCCGAGAAGGGACGATGGGACTGGCGCGGACCATTCCGGAAGGATTCGAGGCAGGGAGTGATATTGCCAACCTCGGGATTCTCGGTTATGATCCCCGCTCCTGCTATACCGGGAGGGGGCCTCTTGAAGCGGCGAGCATGGGCCTCGAGATGGCTCCGGGAGACATTGCTTACCGCTGCAATCTTGTGACGGTCGTTGACGGAAGGATGGCCGACTTTTCGGCAGGCCATATCTCGAGCAGAGAAGGAGCATCCCTTTTTGCATCGCTTTCAGAACATCTCCCGGATATCTCCCTCTCTCCCGGCATCTCCTACCGGAACATTCTGGTGGTGCATGGGGGGGGTGGGGCAACCACCTGTCCACCCCACGATATCGTGGGTGAGCTGATCGAACCCTCCCTTCCCTCCGGGAAAGATGCCGGGATTCTGCGGGAGTGCATGGAGAAGAGCCGGGAGGTCTTCGCAGACCACCCGGTGAACAGGGCACGCATCTCGGCACAGCAATCCCCCGCGACCCAGATATGGCCATGGAGCGGGGGGAAAAAGCCCAGGCTCATCCCATTCCGGACCCTGTTTGGCAGGGAGGCAGGGATCATATCTGCAGTTGACCTGCTCCAGGGGATCGCAAGGCTTGCGGGGATGGAAGTGATTCGGGTACCCGGGGCAACCGGGTACCTTGATACGGATTACCAGGCGAAGGCTTCCTCTGCATTGGAGGCACTTGAGCACCTGGATTTTGTCTACGTCCATGTTGAAGCGCCGGATGAGGCCGGTCACCTTGGAAACGTCTGGGAAAAGGTGAAGGCGATCGAGCGGATTGACGAGCTGATCGGGACCGTGATGGAGGGGTTTTCCGGGGTTATTGCAGTACTGCCCGACCACCCTACCCCCATACGAATCAAGACCCATACCTCCAATCCCGTTCCATTCGCGATATGGGGCAAGGGGCGGGATGCCACGACCTCTTTCTCTGAAAAAGAGGGATCACGCGGGGAATATGGTGTTATTGATGCCCCCCGTTTCCTTCCCCTTCTCTTCTCATAACTCCTTTTCCGCTCATGATAAACCATATCAGAGCGGGTGGAGAATATGATCTCATGGGTGGCCATAAGACCCTCACTATTGGCGTCACCGTGAATCTGGAACACTACGAGAACCTCCGGGTTGAGGTCAGCGGGGACGCGGACTCCCCTGGCGACGCGGAAGAGCTCACCCGGTTTCTCACCGCGATACTCGGCAGCTTTGGGAGGAATGACCCGGCTACGGCAGAGCGGATCGATAGTTACCGGAGGCGCGTCCTCCCGGGATCTGCCAGCAGCGTCAGTGCAGGAGGCGAGGGGGCAGCGATCCTGCCCCCTGCGGCTGAATCTGGCGGGGAAAAACAGACGGAATCCGAACCTGCCGAATCCCGGAAGGCACAAGCCTCTGCCCCGGTACCCCCTGCAGGTGCCGCCGCGTCAGTCTCCGGCCCAACCTGTGACTCGTGTGGGACACCTGTCAGCCCTGCAGAGCAGAAGATGAGTCAGCTCTTCACCAGCCGAATTTTGTGCAGAGCATGTATGAAGAACCTGTGAGACTCAGAATACCTGAGAGGCGATCCGGATGAAAAAGAATCTCCTGATGTGGGATGAGACCCTCTTTCGTGACCCGGAGGTCTTTGAGATCGATTACGTCCCGGAGCAGTTCAACCACCGGGAGAGCCAGATACGCGAACTGGCTTTCCAGATCCATCCCGGTCTCAGGGGGGGGCGTCCCCTGAACACCATCTGCCGGGGACTGCCGGGAACGGGCAAGACCACCAGCGTAAGGAAGATATTTTCGGAAATTGAGGAAAATACAAAGAAACTCGTGCCGATTTACATCAACTGCCAGATTGACAACACCAAGTTTGCCATATTCTCCCAGATCTACCGGCGACTCTCCGGTCACCTCCCCCCTGCCTCCGGCACCTCTTTCAAGCAGGTCTTCGACGCGATCGCCCGAATGCTCCTGAAGGAAGAGGTGGTACTTCTGGTGGCACTCGACGATGCAAACTACCTCCTCTATGAGAATGAGATGAACCGGGTCCTCTACTCCCTCCTCCGGTCCCATGAAGCGTATCCGGGAACCCGTATCGGGGTGATTGTGATCATCAGCGACATGGATGTCGACCTCTCGCAGGCGGTGGATGCACGGGTGTCATCAGTGTTCCGTCCCTCAGAGGTATATTTTCCCCCCTATAGCGAAGATGAAGTGCGGGAGATCGTCAGGGAGCGCGTTTTACAGGGCCTGTATCCGGGCTGCCTCCCTGAGGAGATGTTCTCTCTGGTCGTTGAACAGACCCAGAAATCCGGCGATCTCAGGGTTGGTATCGATCTCCTCAAGAGGGCCACCCTGAACGCGGAACGAAGGGCCAGTCGTGTCATCGAAAGGGATGACATCTGCCAGGCGTACGATGTCTCGAAGTACCTCCACCTCTCCTTCTCGGTAAAGTCCCTCAAGGACGAGGAGAAGGAGGTCCTTCGGGCACTTGCGAACCACAGCACGGGAGATTCAGAGATGAATGCAGGAGAGGTCTTCCGGGCGGTCAAAGAGACCGTCCCGATAGGGTATACACGGTATTATGAGATCATCAGGAAATTCGACGCGATGCGGCTGATCAACCTCCATTACCGCGATGGAAAAGGGAGGACGCGGGTGATTAGCCTCCGCTATGATCCGGCAAAAATTATCAATTATCTGGGCTGAGTTGATTTTTAAAACACATCATTTGAAAAATCTTATCTCTTTGGCAACCATCTCTTATGGTAAAGGGGGTATTCCACGTGCTCAGTGTGAATGAATTAGCTCTCGAAATTTTTGAGAACCTGGCAGAATATGCGGAAGAGTTCAATGCTGCATACCATGAACTCGACAACGGTGCACGGATAGTCGATTGCGGTGTAAGCACAAGAGGAGGATATGCTGCAGGCAGGGCTTTTACCGAGATCTGCATGGGTGGCCTCGGAGAAGTGAACTTCAGGATGGGTCATATCAAGGAGTTCCCGGTACCCTTCATCGATGTCTTCACCGATTATCCGGCGATATCCTGTCTCGGTGCACAGAAAGCAGGCTGGACGATCAAGCAGAACAATTATTTTGCTATGGGCAGCGGCCCTGCACGGGCGCTCTCTCTCAAACCAAAACACACCTACGAGGTGATCGAGTATGAGGATGATTTTGACTCCGCAATTATTGCGCTCGAAAGTGATCACCTCCCCAACGCAGGAGTCATGGAGAAGATAGCCGAGGAGTGTCAGGTTGATGTCGCTAACCTGTGTGCGGTGGTCGCCCCCACAGCATCGCTTGTCGGTTCGATCCAGGTGGCAGGCAGGTGTGTCGAGACGGCCGTCTACAAGCTGAACGAGCTCGGTTTTGACACCAAGAAGATTGTTGCCGGGTTCGGCACAGCCCCAGTGCCCCCGGTTAAGAAAGATGCCACACGGGCGATGGGAACGACCAATGATGCAACCATCTATCACGGCAGGATCATGCTCACGATGAAGGCGCCGGAGATCAAAGAGTACCTGGAAAAAATCCCGAGCAACAAGTCGAAAGGGTATGGCAAACCGTTCTATGAGATCTTCAAGGAGGCACAGTTCGACTTCTATAAGATCGACACCTCCCTCTTCTCCCCCGCAGAAGTGGTTATCAACGAACTCACCGAGGGAGTGGTATATCACTGCGGTGCAGTAAATCCGGATGTCACCCTCAAATCCTTTGGTCTCATCTGAATCAATACTTTTTTCTGTCATGGCGGAGCATGGGCCCGTTTCAGGGCAGGCGGCCTGGGAGGCAGGGTACCGGAAGAGCGGGAGAAGGTATGGACGTGCTCCGCCTGATCTCCCCCCGTTTCCTCCCGGGACACGGATTCTTGAGGCCGGGTGCGGGGACGGGAAGTCACTTCTTGCCATGACCGGAAGGGGGTGGGACATTGTTGCCATCGATTTTTCCAGGGAGGCGATCAGGATCAGCTCCCGTCAGAACATGCTGGAGAGGGGCCGGTTCGTCCAGGCAGATGCCGCGGCTCTTCCTTTCACGGACGGGAGCTTTGATGTGGTGTCCATATCACATCTCCTCGGGCATCTCCCGGAGGAGCACAGGTCCCGTGCGGCGTCAGAGACAGAACGGATCCTTGTTCATGGGGGATTCGCGTATATCCGGGTCTTCTCCACGCGGGATTTCAGGGAGGGAAAAGGAATCCTCACCGAACCACATACTTACCTGAGGGGTGATGGGATTATGACCCACTATTTCTCAGAAAAGGAGGTCGAGACCCTCTTTCCAACACTTGTCCGCATGGAGCTGTCGACCTCTGATTGGTCCATGAGGATAAAGGGTGAGCACATGAACCGTTCAGAAATCATCGCACTGTTCAGAAAATGATACCCTGCCCGGGTCCAGCCCTGAGATCAGCTGATGTCAGGCACCGTCAAGGGATGGACAGGAGGGGGGATAATCGCCTTTTTGTGAATTCAACGATGAGGAACACCGCAGGTCCTCCCAGGAACATGACCGGTAAGCCGTCCGTTCCTGATAGGTGTGATGCGACCGTATCCCGGGATTAGTCAGCAATTTTAATTAAGGTTACCGTCGAATCAGTATAGTCCTTCCGGGCTCGTGGTCTAGCTGGTTATGACGTCGCCCTTACACGGCGGAGGTCAGGAGTTCGAATCTCCTCGAGCCCATCTGTCTGATTTTTTTTATGTGCTACGGGACGAGGATTGAGTGCCGGATTGGTGGTGCGGCACCCCCCTTTTTTTGGAAAAAAATGATCCTATATTATGCGTTCCCAGCCTGATCTGACACGAGTGCAGCGGAGCTGGGCTGATTGGAGCGCAGGGAGGTTTTTTTTGAAAAAGCCTTAAATATGGATAATATTTGGATTTTAAGCCATAATTGGCGTTAAAGAAATTTAAGATGAATGGCGGGTTATTTCAGGCAAATAAGTGTGATCTGGCTGACGCCATCAAAAATATCATTAAAATATGAGAATTTTACCAAATGATTTATATAGAAGAAAATAAAATCCATTTTTTGGTGCACCGATTCCGCGGGCGAAGCCTGCCCGGAAAAGCACTAAACAATCAAGGTGGCATCTATATTGGCAGTACTCCAGGCATTAGCAATGACGGGGCGGTTGTTCGGTACACCAATTTGAGATACAACATTCTGATAAAAAAGGTATCGGATCGAATCGGGCAGGCCGACCCATCCGCGATCTTTTTTTTGTAATTTTAGTCACATCAATACCGATTTCACGAAGAAATAATTCCCGTTTTTCCCTTTTGGTGATAGAAGCGGGATAAGACACCGACAGGGGCCAATTCCTTGCCGATCGAAACCGGCCAGGGAGTGCTGATCCGATCATATCTCCCGGATCGTGGCCCCTTAGCGTATCCGGTGATTCTCTATGCGATGCGCTCCCTTTCAGGTCCCTGGATGAACGATTTCGACGAGCGTTATTTCAAATACCATATCCTGTCCCGCAAGGGGATTGTTGAGATCGACCGTTACCACGGTATCAGTGGCATTAAAAAACCTCATGTATCCCGGGCTGCCATCAGAATTTATCCAACGGTACCCGGATCCGATACCAGGATACTGGAATCCGATAAGAGTTCCCTTGGACTCCTGATCCTGTAAAAATTCGTTCACCTCTGCCTGATCTACTCTGAAAACCAATGATTTGTTATAAAGGCCATACCCTTTTTCCGGGGGAATGGTAACAATTTTTGTTGTTCCTGGAGTCATGCCGAGCACTGCTTCTTCAATCCCGGAAATGACCTGCCTACTTCCCACGGTGAATTCCAGGGGGGTACTGTTTACGTTGCTATCAAAAATCATTCCATCCTGGAATGATGCAGTATACCGTACCTTGACGGTATCATTGGTCTTTACCCCTTCCTGCACGGGAGCTGAACAGCCTGCCACCAGAAGGAAAGCATAACAGATGAGGAGAGCAGCGGTGAGCCATACTATGGAACCCCTGCTTCCAGGCGTGAGTGGATTCGTTTTCATAGCTATACATAATCCCCCGCAAAAGAGTATAAGATATCCTGTGCACGCCACAGCCTTGCTCTCACTGATGGCTCGTTCCCGGTTACCTGGCCGGGCATCCCCCTCGGAGTGCCCCATCGAATCATTTTTATTGGAATGAACGCGAACTACACTGGTATTCAGTGGGCATCATGACAGACGAAGGATACAGAGAGGCGGAGGTTGCCGGCCGGAAGGTCAAGTGGGATCCGGAACAACTGCGAAGGATCAAAGAACACCCTTGTTTTTCAGAACAGGCCTGCCACGCATTCGGGAGATGCCATCTCCCGGTTGCTCCCAGGTGCAACATCCAGTGCAACTATTGCATCAGGGATTTTGACTGCGTAAATGAGAGCCGCCCGGGGGTCACGACAAAGGTCCTCGACCCGGACGCGGCAATCGACATGGTCCGGAAGGTGATGGAGAAGTTCAATTACATCAAGGTCATCGGGATTGCCGGTCCTGGTGAGCCGCTCGCAAACGAAGGCACCTTTGAAACCCTCCGGAGACTGCACAAAGAATTCCCGAGCGTGATCAAGTGCATCAGCACCAACGGGCTCCTTCTTCCCGACAAGATCGATCTCCTCCATGAATATGATGTGGGAAACATCACCGTCACGCTGAATGCAATTGATCCTGAAATCGGGGCAAAGATCTACCAGTTCATTGATTACAAAGGGAAGAGGTATACCGGCGTAGAAGGGGCCAAGATCCTTCTCGAAAACCAGTTGAAGGGGATCGAGATGGCAGTAGACCGCCACATGATCGTCAAGGTCAATACGGTCTATATCCCTGGTATCAACGAAGATCATATCCCGGAGATTGCCAAAAAGGTAGGTGAAATGGGAGTATACAACTTTAATCTCATTCCCCTGATCGCCCAGTACAAATTCGCTGACATCACCCCGCCCACTCCCGAGATGAAGAGAAAGATGCAGGATGAATGTTCAAAATACGTGAAACAGATGCGTCACTGCCAGCGATGCCGGGCAGATGCAATCGGACGTCTCGGTCATGACGTTCAGTCGTGCATGTATTCAGAGTAGCCCATTTCTTTTTGTCCCCCCCCATTTTTTCCTCTGATTCATTCCAATCAACTCGTGGCGAGAGGATACCATTCACCATACGACCGGAATACAGGGACCCGGGAGAAAGAGAGAGCAATGAGAAAGGAGGGAGGGATTTTTGCATCAGGTGAGAGGGGCGTAATCGGCAAGGATCGCATCAAGACGGCTGATCACCGCAATGAGTGGATCCGGTATCCCGCCGGTCTCGGTTGTGACGGTCTTCCCATCGTGGGTGATGGTATACGAGAAATAATCAGCCCCGGGAGAAGGTGCCGGATACGAAGAGGCAAGCGAGGGAAAATCAGCATCGGAAAGGAGACTCTTCATCTCTGAAAGCCGGTCTTGCGGGAGGGTGAATTCTCCTTTGGCGGTTCTCCGTGAATAGACCGCCTGTCCATTATCGAAAATGACGAGCCTGTCATCAAAGGCCGCGATCCCCCCGGTTCTTGAATAATCCACCAACACCTTCTGAGTTGTATGATTGTCAGAGGGAACCGGAGGTCTCGTGACGCATCCTCCAATGAAACTCAGGACCACCAGACATGAAAAAAACAGGATAATCCCTGCTCGTGAACGAGATGAAAGAGCAGCGAGTGGGGTTCTTTGTCTTGCATGATCATTGTGCATTGATTCTCATTTTACCTCTGGGGGCATATATGACTATTCCAGGGAGGATGCGGGAAAAGAAACGGGATGGGTGACGGTCAAATCTGAAGGACATCCCCCTCCTCACCCTTCGCTCCCTTCCGGGCGGGCACTAATGACTCGAGAGAAGAGAGCAGGACCCCGACCTTCTCGTTGTTGAAGATCTCCCTGAACGCGTTGAGTTCAGCCTGCCCCATGATCATCACCCCTTTCTTCTTCATCGGGGTCCCCTTATCCGTCAGGGGATTGATCTCGATTGCGAGAGAGGCAGGTCTCGATTTGGTCTGCGGGAGTTTCAGGATCGTAACGCCCCGGATGGAGGTCAGCTTCCGCTCCCAGTCGTCGCCGTTCTCCAGGAAAACACGTAAGGTATCAACCAGTTCCATACCAGAACATCAGCGGCATGGGATTAAAAGGATACGCGTGCAGGGTGAAATAACCAGACCGGAAGGATCACCGGATATCCTGTCATCCCCGTCTTCGTCTCCCGCTCCTGACATGACAAGAGGGCCCGATACCTCTTATTTGACCAGAACACATATACTCCCCATCAATGCCACGTATCACCCTTGGAGAGCATTGTCCTTTCTCTCTCGACCTGACCCTCGGATGCGGACAGGTGTTCCGCTGGCAGAAATCCGGCGAATGGTGGACCGGAGTGGTGGAGAAGGACCTGATCAGGATCCGCCAAAAAGGACGAACGCTGATATGGGAGGGGTCAACACAGGAGCGGATACGTGACTATTTCGGGCTCGATCATGATCTCGGCCGGATAATCGAGTCGGTGGACCGCGATCCGGTCATCCACCTCGCCGTCGCCAACAGTACAGGGCTTCGGCTGATACACCAGCCGCCCTGGGAATGCCTTGCCTCCTATATCTGTGCCACCTATGCCAATATTCCCGGCATTAGGAGAAAGATCGCCCTCATCTGTGATACATTCGGCGATGAGATCTCCAGCAGGAAGGATTTCAGACTCTCAACGTTTCCTTCCGCCGATGTACTGGCCGAATCGGCCCCCTGTGATCTGCTGCGATGCAGCCTGGGGTACCGGGCACCCTATCTGTGTGCAACGGCAAGGGAGATTGCCGCCGACCCGGGATGGATTCGAAGAATAGAGGCCCTCGATTACCCTGCAGCCCGGCGGGATCTCATGCGGCTGATGGGCGTCGGGCCCAAGGTCGCAGACTGCGTTCTTCTGTTTGCCTTCCGGAAATACGAGGCATTTCCTGTCGATGTATGGATAGCCCGGATCATGCAGCGGTATTACGGGGCTGGGGAGAAAGAAGGCTACGAGCAGATGAGCAGGAAGGGGAGGGAATATTTTGGACCCTGTGCCGGGTATGCACAGGAATACCTGTATAGTGAACGGGAGAGGCTCCTTTCATCGGATCCGGGGGTTCAGGTCCCTTCGTTCCAGCTCGCCAGGTAGTGCTCCTGCGAAGGAGTAAGGGAGTCGATGGCGAGGCCCAGGGCGGTGAGTTTCGTCCGCGCAACCTCTTCATCGATTGATTCCGGTACAGGGTAGACGCCGGGGCTGAGCCCGCGGCCATGACCGGCGATATGGAGCACGCAGAGCGCCTGGAGTGCAAAACTCAGATCCATCACCTCCACCGGATGTCCCATCCCCTTCGGACTGGCAAGGTTGACGAGTCTCCCCTCGGCAAGCACATGCACCTTTTTTGTCCCGACCTGGTAGCTGTCGATGCCATCCCTCCGTTCGATCCGGCCGGCATGCTCCTCGAGCCACTTCACATCAATCTCGACATTGAAATGGCCAGCATTTGCAAGTATGGCGCCATCCCGCATCATGGAAAAATGGCGGGAGGTGATAACAGACGTATTCCCTGTCGTCGTGATGAATATCTCGCCGGTCCTGGCCGCCTCGTCCATGGGCATCACCAGGAAACCATCCATATGCGCTTCAAGTGCACGCCGTGGATCGATCTCGGTCACGATTACCCGTGCGCCAAGACCATGCAGCTTTCGCGCCAGTCCCCGTCCACAATAACCATACCCGGCAACAACAACACTTTTTCCCGCCATAAGCACATTTGTGGTGGCCATGATCGCGGTGAGGGCACTCTCCCCGGTACCATGTACGTTGTCAAAGAACCGTTTCATGGGGGTGTCATTGACCGCTATGACAGGAAACATCAGCTGCTGATCCCTGGCCATTGCCCTGAGTCGGTGGACACCGGTGGTTGTCTCCTCACAGCCACCAATCACCTTCGCGATGAGTTCGGTCCTTTTTGTATGGATCCGGTGAATGAGGTCCATTCCATCATCAACGGTCACATCCGGCTCAGCATCGAGCACCCGGTCAATGGCAGCATAGTATTCATCGACTGAAGCGCCCCGCTTTGCATAGCATTCCACTCCGTCCATCGAGTTCAGCGCAGAAGCGACATCATCCTGGGTGGAGAGTGGATTGCACCCGGTGATGAATACTTCCGCGCCACCAGAAACGAGGGTTGCCACAAGGTTTGCCGTCTTTGCCTCGACATGAAGGGCCATCCCAACCCTGGTTCCCATGAGGGGGTGTTCTTTTGAAAAGCGTTCCCTGATCGCTTCCAGTACCGGCATGTACTGCCGGGCCCATTCAATCTTCTGCATTCCCGTACTCATTATACCCCACACCAGAGGTGACACCAGACCTGGCTGGCGCCTCCCATCCGTCAGTTCCTGCCTATAGGTTCCCCCTCCACCAGATAAACTGTTACCGGTCTTTCAAAAGGATGATGATGAAGGCGGTAGAGAAGCTGGTACATGGTTCTGACAAGGCGCATAATTCCGTGTCTCGATCTCAAGGATGGACGCGTGGTGAAAGGGACCCATTTCCTCTCCCTCAGGGATGCGGGCGATCCCGTGGAGCTTGCACAGCGGTACAATGAGCAGGGGGCTGATGAAGTGGTGTTTCTTGATATCACTGCTTCAAGTGAACACCGGGGCACGATGCTTGAGGTGATCGGGCGGGCGGCTGACCAGCTCTTTCTCCCCCTGACCGTGGGAGGGGGAATCAGGTCTGTCGATGATATCCAGCAGATTCTCAGGGCAGGGGCAGACAAAGTCAGTATCAACACGAGTGCGGTCCTTGATCCCATGCTGATAACCAAGGGATCTTCCCGGTTTGGTACGCAATGCATAGTACTTGCCGAGGACGTCAGGAGAAATTATTCGGAACATCCCGAGGCAACGATGATCCCGCTCCCTGATGGTTCCCGCTGCTGGTATGAGGTCGTGATTTACGGCGGGAGCAAGCCAACGGGAATCGATGCAGTGGCATGGGCCCGGGATGCAGAGCAGCGGGGAGCGGGAGAGATACTCCTCACCAGCATGGAAACGGATGGAACCAAAAACGGTTTTGACCTCCCCGTCACCAGGGCTATCTCCGAAGCGGTCGGCATCCCCGTCATCGCCAGTGGCGGTGTCGGCACGCTGGAGCATTTCTACGATGGATTTGTCAAGGGGAAGGCAGATGCCTGCCTCGCGGCAAGCGTCTTCCATTATGGAGAATATACCGTGCGCCAGGTCAAGGAGTACCTGGCATCGCGTGGTATCCCGATACGGCTCTGAGATCGATCTCGAAGGCAGCAACGGAGTGCTCAAGCTCAAATCCGTTCAGCACTGCGGGATGGATCTCCCCAAACATCCCGATTTTTCGGTTTCCAGCCATAATATCAGCCCTGCGCCCGTTTATAAATGCTGGGTCAGCCGATTCTACGGTGGTATATTCGAGCGAAAGCTCGTGCAGGAGTGCATCAGCCGTTGCATACGCTTCTGAAAAGTCAGCTTCAGGGTGAGTGCTGACACCCGCAGCCTGCTGGTGGGTGGTGCAGTGGTGCACAACGTCTCCCACGGTGAAAAGACGCTGCGGCAGTTCCCGGTGCCGGTTCATTGCCAGAAACTCGAGCAGCAGCGGGATGAGGTCAGTCCTGACGATGGTGTTCTCGATGCTGATGGGGTGCATCACACGGAGGACCCCCGGGTGTTCGGGCCGCTGCATCCGCAAATACATGATCTCCTCGCTCGTGAGGGTAAACGGCATCACTTCGAGGTATCCAAGGCCGCAGAGGACCTCTCTGACGAGGTCTGCCCTGACCAGTACGGCGTGCGGTTTTCCAACGGTGTACGTGGGAGGCGGCTGGGAGATGATCCGGTCATATCCGTAAGCGATCGCCACATCCTCGAAAAGGTCCCAGTCATGCATGATATCAGCCCGGTAGCAGGGGATTTGCACCTTCACCGTCTCTGTATCCTCCGCTTCAGCCCCGAAGCGCATCTTATGGAGGAGCATTGCCATCTGGGGGGCGGTCAGTTCAATGCCGAGGAGACGGGAACATTCCTTTACGCTGACTGATCGTTCCACCGGGGCAAGGGTCGGAATATCCTCCCCCCCGACTGACACGCTCTCGATACTCGCCCCTGCTTCTGCCATAGCAGTACAGATGATATTCACGGCTACGCTGACCGCCCGCGTATCGGTTCCGGTGGTATCGAGCAGGATATTCTTCGTGTCGATGGTAACCCGTGTCCGCTCCCCATTGATGATGGGGGGGAACGAGAGGACATGGTTGTCCTGGTCAACGATCAGCGGGAAGAGCGGGAAGTCCCTGACAATCTTGGCATAGTCCCGCCCTTTCGGATGCTTCTCCAGGATCTCATCCATGCTCATCTCTTCACAGTAATCGAGCGGGACAAACCTCCTGCTCCTTGGTGATGCGATATAACGGAACGGAGGGGTGACCGTGTCGAGGTCATGAATGCCGATAGCCACCTTGCTCCTGCCGCGGCCTACCGCCCAGTGAAGGGACTCCTGGAGCGACATGATGCTCTGAATCGACTCGTCATCGAACGATACCCCGCGGATCACAGCGGCTCCGAGCACCGGGCGGATTGAGGCCAGGTTCGGATCGACCGTAAACGAGATGCCTGATGGCCTGACCCGGTACATGGGCAGACCTGTCTCGATCCCAAGGTAGCCCCGCATCGCCCTGGCAACACCTTCCGGAGAGAAGAGATCAGGGCGGTCAGGGAAGAATTCGACATCGGCATGATCGTCTTCGATCCTCTCCACATCGGAGCCGATCAGGGATATCTTCTCGAGGATGGTCTTCCGGTCGGTCCGGGTGAGCCGCTCGAGATACCGGTAGGGGAGGGTGATCACTGCCATGGTCAGATCCCCCCCTCTGCATCCGTGATGACAGGGGTCTCACGCAGGAACTGAATATCGCTCTTGTGCAGGAGACGCAGGTCTTTTAAGCCGAGACGAAGCATCGCAATCCTGCTGATGCCAAGGCCCCATGCGAGCACGGGGCAGGTTATCCCGAGCGGGGCGGTAACCTCCTCGCGGAAGACCCCGGCACCCCCCATCTCGACCCATCCGATCCCTTCAACATATGCTTCTGCATCGAGGCTCGGCTCGGTGTAAGGATAATACGAGGGCTTGAACCGGACGCTATCCAGCCCCATGCGGTTGTAAAACTCCCGGAGTATCCCGAGGAGGTTTGCGAATGTCACGTCCTCGTCCATCACGATCCCTTCGAGTTGTTCGAACTCGGCTAGGTGGGTGGTATCGATCGTCTCGCGGCGGTATACACGCCCCACGGCGAATGCCTTGACGGGCGGATCCCGGTGCGCAGCGAGGTGCTGGATGGAGAGGCAGGTGGTGTGGGTCCGAAGAACGCACTGCCGAGCCTTCTCTTCTTTCCAGGTCCCTCCCCATCCGGTCGATGACGTCCCGCCTCCATCGATATGCATGGCCTTCACTTTTTCGTAACCCTGGGGGAGGGGCAGGGTCTCGCTCAGATAAAAGGTGTCCTGCATCTCCCGTGCCGGATGGTCCTGAGGCTGAAAGAGAGCATCGAAGTTCCAGTAGCATTGCTGGATGATCTCCCCATACAGTTCCTCAAACCCCATCGTGAGAAGGATCTCACGCATCTCACCGATGATCCGCTGGTAGGGGTGTACCTTCCCGGGATAGAGCCTCCGTGGCAGCTTCTTCACATCATAGCGCCTGAAATTACAATCCCTCCATGTGCCTGATACGATCTGGTCACGGGTGAGGGTCCCGGTCTCTGCCCGAAGGTCGAGCCCTGCCTGCACCAGGGCAAGTCCTTCGGGGGTTATGGAAACCTTGTGCTGCACAGTCTCATGTTCAGCCAGGATACCCCGTTTGATCAGATCCTTTGTCCTTGGATCATCAGGAGCGGGATTTTTAAGGGCTGCTTCATCTGCATCAGTGGAGGCACCCGGGATCTTTTCCACGGCAGATCCCGTCACCCTGATGAGGCCTTTTTTCCGGAGCTGCCCAAAACCGATCGCGAATGCAGCGTGTTTGCGGAGGTCCTCAACCGTTGCTCCTTGCCTTATCTCGCGGAGGAGTTGTGTCTCGGGCAAACCGGTCTCAAGATACCGATTCCCTTCATCAGTATAGACGAGTTCCCTGGCGACGATTCGTTCGGTCGCCACCAGCCCTTTTTCCTGTGCAAGATGCGCCCATTGCACGACCGCCTCCGGGGTGGCACCCAGCAGTCCGGCAAGAGGGGTGGCAAACGTCCTCTCTTCTTTTCCAAGGGCGGCCAGCAGGCGTTTCTCATTCTGCGTCAGTTCAGCCATGTCACACCCTGATAGTGTCTGTGCATGCGTCGATCTTCTCCCTGAACTCTTTCAGGAACGCCACCACCCGTTCAGCGGTGTCCTTCTTGCATTGTCCGCACGTGATCTCCCCGCCCAGGCATTTACGCCTTATTTCTGCCAGTTCTGCGTCTTCCGTTACCATGTGGAAGAGGTTGAGGAGGTAGAGGGAGCACCGGTCGGGTTCACCACCGAGACGCTTCTGCTCCTCGAGAGTCATCCTCCCCCCGGTGATGCCATTCATCACCTTCTTTCTGACAACCGGGTCAGGCTCATGGAACGAGATGGTGCTTTCGGGTATGCTCGATGACATCTTCCCCCCGGTCAGGCCCGGCATGAAGATATGGTATGTTGAGGAGGGGGTATAGAAAGCAAATCCGCCGTGAGCCCGTTCGATCTCACGGACCCGGGCAGCGACTTCGGTGCACGTCCCCCCCTTGATATCAACATGGCCCTCATACTTTTTCGCATGGGGAAATGCCGATTTGACTGCGTTGAGCGCAGCTTCGGGGGCATTCTTTGAACGGACACTGATGTATCCCTCGCGCTCTTCGATGGTAAACATGCGCATCTTGTGAGCGATGCCCCGTGCAAGGCGGATATGGGGGTCCTGGTCAACCCCGACCGGGACCACAGTCGGGGCAGGGCCGCTGTCCACCTGGGGGAAGAGGATATCGGCAACCTGGGTGATGACGCTCTCCGCATGGGCGAGTTCGGTATCGGCCCCGAATCCGTAAATAGCCGTGAGCTCCGAGAAGTTCACCTTGGTTGCGGCCTCGAATGCAAGATCTTTGAGCCGGTTATTCCTGCTCTGGAAATAGGTCGTTCCTTCGAACCCGAGGGCGCACAGGCAGGCGAGATACTCCTTGCCGAATTCGTCACATTTCTCCCAGGATATGCCCCGCACGGCATGGGCTTCCCTGTCGGCAATGGCCACGTATCCGCTGCCACCCTGCTGCACATGCCAGACCACCTCCTTCATCACCATCAGATGGCCGAGATGGGGATGGCCGGAGGGCATGAAGCCGGTGAGGACATGGAACGGTCTTTTATCACTGATACATCCTGCAATCTGCTGGTAATCGCGGTGACCTATCACGATTCTCCTGCGCATGAAGGAAGGGACTTCCGGTATCATGGGCAGGACATTTTCGATTGTTTCGATGCCAAAATCGGTAAAGAGTTTCTCAACATCCACCAGCGGCTGGCTTGACCAGGGATTTATCTCTTCCATGCACCACGCTCACAGTTTAATCCGGGCAAATTCGACGTATTGGATTCCCGCAGTACCTTGTGCTGCAAACAACATCTTCTTTTTCACGCTGTGGGCAAGGCGGACTGATCGGGAGATACTGCTCATCGGAACCATGTCCCCGGGTGCAACGGCATGGACCAGCATCTCGGAATGTGGCTTTAATCCGGAGTATACCCTGAAATGATGCCCGAATTTATACCCTGTCCGCGGAATAAATCCTTCCTGCCGTAAATTGGTATAGACCATCATTTTCTGTTCAAGCTCCTTGTCCTGATCGGCAACGAGAGCTCGAAAATCGTCCAGCCGTACTGGTCCTTCTTCGTTCCAGAGGGTGAGGACTCCCGCACGGGCAAGGTAGATGATCTCGAGAGGGGAGAGGATCAGGCGTTCATCATCGAGCGCTATCCCAAATGATGCGAGATGTGTTCGTTCTTCCTCGCGAGGGCAAACGAATGCCGATTTTCCCACCAGCAGCCCTTTCAGGGTCGGGAGGGGTTCTTTGGGAACAGCCGCCGGAAGCTTCTGGACTTTTATCTCATAATACGTCAGTTCGCTTTCATCGTCAACAATAGCCAGGATGTGCTGTTTCCGCATGTGGGTTGATGAAGTCGTTTCCTTTATGAGGAGGGAGAAATCCACGACATCCCGCTCGGAAAGAACCCGGACCATATACTGGGACTGCCCGCTCCCTGGCTTGTGGCCTCTCCGGAAGACGCGGAAATCCTGGGGACCGGTCTGGACCGCATATCCCCTTTCACGGAGATCACGGTATACCAGAAAAGTCCGTAAAAATTCTGGATTTTTCGCAAAATGCGCAGAAAGCTGGTCGAAGTCATACCCGGGTATCTCAATCCGTTTCCGTGAAAGGAGGTAGCAGGCCTCTTCTGGAGACAGCCGTAATCCGCTCCCTTCAGGTCTTCCATACCCGCTCTGGTCGTACAGGGAGCGCCCTTCACTTCCAAGACGGACAGAGACCCCGTCAAGCCTCGCCTTCATTGGTATTGTTATTCGCTCCCCGTTGTAATAATATGCTCACCAGATCAGGTGAGGCCGTAGTGGACACTGAAAGTGATGGCCTCCCTACCTATGAAGACGACAAAATAGTGCCCAGGAACATTGCAACCTTAAAGCCATTGAATCCCGATTCCAACTCATATTTTCCCGTATTTTAACAACCGGCAATCGGCATCATTTCCATGGAATAAACCATAAGACGCTATATCTTACGCCGGGTCTGATGGATGGAGCGAGAGGGCAGACCCCGGTTTCCCCAGCTGCTCCGGGAGGAATGGAAGATGTCAAATCAAAGGTTCCCCCCGGAAAAACTGCAGCCCGGGAACTTGTCTCCTGTTGAGAACGGATCTTCCATTAAGGACCTGTCTTCCACAAGAGGAGTGAAAAGAGGAGGGACAAAAGATACGTGAAGAGAGGGAGAAACGGCTTTCGGGCGATAGGGAACGGTATTACCTATCCGACAGATCTTCCTCATTCCGCCAGGGCAACAGCAGAATCACCCATTCCTCACCCGGCAAGCTCACGGACCTTTTTGATATTCCCCGCGTCATCCCTTCTCTCATCGACCGGGGTCTCGCAGATCAGGGGGAGATTTCGCAGGAGGGGAGTGGAGAGGATCCGTGCAAATCCCTCTTCACCGATCCGGCCCAGACCGATATGTTCATGGCGGTCGAGCCCCGAGCCGAGATCGCCTTTCGAATCGTTCAGGTGAATGAGCCGCAGGTGTTTCAGACCGAGTGTCTCATCGAACCGGTTCAGGGTCTCCTCAAGTCCTTCACCTGAACGAAGGTCGTACCCCGCTCCGAATGCATGGCAGGTGTCAAAGCAGAAGCCAATCCGGGAAGGTTTTTTGATACCTTCCATGACGGTAGCGATATCTTCGAACCGGCTCCCGATTCCGTTCTTCTCGCCGGCTGTATTTTCGAGGAGGAGAAGCACCGGATTGTCTACCTTGTCCAGGGCATCGTTGATCATTGTAGAGACACGCCGCTGCCCGGCCTCCTTCCCTTCCAGCCCATAGTGTCCAAGGTGGGTAACGAGGTATGGGATCCCCAGTGTCCCGCACCGTGAGAGCTCGGCAACCAGCGTATTTCCTGATTTTTCCGCGAATTCCGGGTTCATGGTGGCCAGGTTGGGGAGGTAGGGCATGTGGTCAACGGCAGGGGCTAATCTGCTTTTCCCGAGCTCCTGACGGAAAAGGGCCACTTCGGCAGGTTCGAGATCCCTGAACATCCAGCCTCTTGGATTCCTCGAAAATATCTGGAAGGTATCACACCCTGTGGCTGATGCCCGTCCCACAGCCTTTGAGATACCCCCGGCGATTGATACATGTACTCCTATCGTTACCATCAACCGGTCTCCTTCTATTCACGTAAGGTAGGGATTGTGGATACTTCGTTTTTGGGTTCCTGCGTACCTCTTCCTTTTCTCAATCAAGCAAACCTCCATCCAGACACGTCAGGGGAGAGTGGATAAGAATACGGGAGGGAGGATATCAAAGACCAGCAGCACAGGGGGCAATATCCCGGCACTGCTTCTCCTCATTATTCCATATGGAAAGAAACCGGGGGGGTGAGAATCCCTATCAATATACCCCGGGAAAGAGAGCAGACGGATACACACGGATCCAGTCCTGCCAGTGAGGGGGGGCGATACTCGCTTTTTCAGCACCGTGGTACCAATGCCTCGAGTTCTGCAAGGACAGCCCCGGCAAATTCAGAGGTCCCTGCAGTTCCGCCCAGGTCCCGGGTCTTTATCCCCCGGGCGATTGTCGCCCTGATAGCCTGCTCAACGAGCCCGCAGGATGCATGCTCTCCGACATGGTGGAGGAGCATGGCTGCACTTCTGAATGCTGCGACAGGGTTTGCACTATTTCTTCCGGCAATGTCCGGTGCACTCCCATGCACCGGTTCGAAAAGGGAGTGATCGGTCCCGATATTTCCGCTTGGCAGAAGACCGAGCCCCCCTACCAGATACGCGGTCACATCTGACAGAATATCCCCGAACATGTTGGTGGTGACGATCACATCGTAGCGATCCGGATGCTGAAGCACATCGAGGCAAAGCGCGTCAATGAAGCGTTCCTTTACCGGGATCGCGGCTTTCCGGGCTTCCTCAAGGCAGATGTCCCGGAAGAATACATCCGATTTGAGGATATTGGCTTTGTGACCGATCGTGATATCACGGCGTCTCGTGGCAAGGGTGCAGGCATACCGGGCTATCCTTTCACTTCCTTTTCTCGTGATGCAGCGGAGTGTGCATGCCGAGTCATGCTCTATCTTTTCAAGACCGGAATACAGTCCCTCGGTATTCTCCCTGACAACGATGATGTCAAAACCCTCACCCCAGACAGGCCTGACATTGGCATAGAGATCAAGCTCTTTCCGGATCCGGACAATGACGCTCCGGTAATCACGGGAGGGAGGGGTGGTAACCGCCCCAAACAGGATCGAATCGGCAGTGGATAGCAGCGCAATATCATCCTCCGTTATTGCCTCTCCGCTCCGTTGCCACCTGTCAAACCCGGCCTCCACCTCGAAAAATTCGATGTCCGGCCGGATGATATGAATCGCCTCACGAGCAGGCGGTATGACCTCGTGACCAATCCCGTCTCCTTCAATAATGGCAACCCTCATCTTCCCGCCCTCCAAGTGGCGAGGAGATCGCTGACTGCCGAGAAGATTTCAGAGGGGGACGCCCCCCAATGGACCACGGCCCCGAACTTCCCCCCCTGCATCCCGATTCCTTCTCTCTCTTTCCGGCAGCATCGTGCGATGAATGGTTCTTCGGCGACCATTGAGAGGGGGCAGATATCCGTCACCTCGAACCCTTCACCATAACACTCCCGAAGAAACTGGGTGGCAGTCAGGCACCCGGCCACCTTCTCCCCTCCCAGGAGGAGGTCGGCATCGAGGGTCCGGTCAAATCCTGATGCCCGGCAGGGATAAATGTCAGCATCCACCTGGGAGATGTCCCGGAGGGTGTGCTCGAAGGTTACATCGAGCCCGGAGAAGAGACCCGCCTCTTCAAGATCCCTGATACAGGCTGAAAGGCTTGGGCGGGGGGGAATGACATCATACACGGCCACGGTCTGGAAGAGCGAGAGGTCAGGATCACAGACAAACGTGGTATGTTCATCGATCCCGGTGAAGATGGTGCACCGCTTTCCTGAATCCGAGGCGAGGCGCACGAGCAGGGCCCGGTTATGCAGCTGTACCTTTTCCGGATAGAGCCAGGTCTCCCCAGGGTATGCAAGAACCCGCGTCTCGACGACCTCCCGCATCAGGCCTTTCCCTGACGGGTCCGTTGTCACTTCGAGGATTTCCGGGCCGGCAGGGGTATCATGGATGAGGTAGCGCGAGAGGAAGTACACCTGATCTCCACAGGGGCGTGTTGATGCAATCCCCACCTCCTTGCACTGGCGGGGGAAGATCATCGCTCCTGCCTCCAGTGCGACACGAGGCCCCCGGCTGCAAGCATCTGGAGCATGCGGGGGGAGAGGGGCCGGATATCCCGGGAGATCCCGGATACGGTGATCAGCCCTGCCGTGAGATCGATCTCAACCATATCCCCTTCACTGCATGGTATCTCCACCTCAGCAAGGGGGAGACCGATATTAATGGCATTTCTGAAGAAGATCCGTGCAAAGGAAGGGGCGACGATGGCTCTGACCCCTGCCTCCTTCAGGGCAACCGGGGCCTGCTCACGGGAGGAGCCGCATCCGAAGTTCTTTCCGGCAACAATGACTGCCTCGTCAAGCTTATCAGCAAGATCCGGATCGAGATCCTCAAAAACATGACGTCGCCATATGGAACGATCCTTCGTCCGGAGATATCGTCCGGCAATGATCTGGTCCGTGTCGATATCTGCCGGAAGACAGACCGCGTGCCCTTCGATCTTCATACCACTCCTCCGGGGACGGTAATCTCCCCTTTCAGGGCAGATGCTGCCGCGGTTGCCACTGAAGAGAGATAGATCTCCCCTCCCACCCCCATCCTGTTCCTGAAATTCCGGTTCGAGGTCGAGAGGCACACTTCTCCCTCTCCGATCACTCCCATGTGAGCCCCAAGGCAGGGACCGCATCCTGGCGGGAGCACCGTGCAGCCTGCGGTGATGAGATCTGACAAAACGCCGGTTTCGGCTGCCTTGCAAAGGACCTTCCTTGATGCAGGGCCGATGATGGTCCGTATCTTCACCTTTTTGCCGCGGACTATCGAGGAAAAACGGAAGAGATCCTCATACCGCCCGTTTGTGCAGGTGCCGACAAAAACCTGGTCAAGGGGGATTCCCGCCATCTCATCGACGGGCCTGATGGTATCCACGCGGGGCGGGACGGCAATCACCGGTTCGATCGCTTCGAGATCGAACGTATACTCCTGGGAGTATGCGCAGTCTGGCGGGTCCTGCACCGCGGTTTCGTGGCCGTACGACTGGAGGTACGCACGGGTCACTTCATCGGCATAGAACATCCCGGTTTTTGCCCCTGTTTCAACCGAAAGGTTGCAGATCGTCATGCGCGAGTCCATAGAGAGGGAGGATATGCCTTCTCCGATGAATTCGAGGGCATGGTAGGTGGCCCCATCCATGCCGAGCCGGGCAACGTACGTGAGGGCAAGATCTTTTGCTTCGGCTCCGCCGGAGAGAGAGCCTGAAAGGACCAGCCCTATCGTAGCCGGTATCCTGAACCAGGTCATCCCGGATGCAAAGATCGCCGCCATGTCTGTAGCCCCCACGCCCGTCGAAAATGCTCCGAAAGCTCCGAGGGTGCAGGTATGCGAATCGGCGCCGGCAATGATCTCGCCGGGGAGTGCGATCCCCTCTCCCATGAGCTGGTGGCAGATCCCGCCACCGATATCAGAGAACTGGAGTCCCGAAGAGCTGGCAAAGTTCCGCAGTTCGTGCTGGAGATCTGCGGTGGTGGAATTGTTCGCCGGCACGATATGGTCAAAGAGGACATATGCCCGGGAAGGATGGCTCACTTCAGTGACCCCAAGTGCCCGGAACGTCTCGTAGGTCAATACTCCCGTGCCATCATGCACATAGGCACGATCCACCTCGCGATCAACATACTCCCCCGCGCCTCCTGTGAGGATCCGCTCTGACAGGGTTGGCATCGTTTACTGCTCCTTCCTTACATGCCGTATCAGGGCAGTGAGGGTCTCAGGGGTAATACCGCACTTACTCTCCCCGAGTTCCTTCACTTCATCGAGCACTTTGCAGATCTGTTGTTCCGAGAGCGAGTACCCGAGGGTTGCCACGACATGCTCGAGCGCCTTTTTGCCGGTGTGCTTCCCGAGGATGAAACGCCGTTCTCCCCCGACCATGTCAGGCAGGAAGTACTCATAGGTCTGGGGATCTTCGAGTATCGCGGCGATATGGATACCACTTTCATGAGAGAAGGCATGCTCCCCGACCACCGCTTTCGTCTTCTGAAGGGAAATGCCTGAATAGGCCTGGACCATCGTTGAGATATCACACAGATGGGAGAGATCATACCGGTCCACACCCCCGTTCATGCGGAGCGCCACCAGCACCTCTTCAAGCGCGGCATTCCCTGCCCGCTCCCCGATCCCGTTGACCGTGGTATGGAGCTGAAAAGCCCCCGCTTCTGCAGCCGTGACCGTATTGGCCGTAGCACAACCCATGTCATTGTGACAGTGGGCACAAAAAGGCCGGTCGACCGTGGAGACCAGCGTGCTCATTATCCTGAACATCTGCATGGGGACCAGGCTGCCTACGGTATCAGCAAAACTGAGAAGGTCAGCACCATGATCAGCACCGCCCCGGTACACTTCAAGGAGGAACTCCATGTCGGTGCGCGAAGCATCTTCAGCCGCGAAACGAACGGCGAGCCCGTGGTCCCTGGCAAAATCAACCATCTGGAGCGCCTCTTCGAGCACGGCCTCTCTGGGCTTATGGTACTTGTGCCTTATATGCCGATCAGAGGTGGCTATGAAGATGCTCACCATGTCCACATTACAGTCAACTGCCGCCTCGACATCCCCTTTACGCGCCCGTGCCAGGCAGCAGATCCGGGCATCAAGCCCCATCCCTGCAACCGTCTTTACACACTGTCTCTCATAGGGCGATACAACGGGGAACCCGGCTTCGATCACTTCCACCCCGATCTCATCGAGTTTTGAGGCGATCGCCTGTTTCTCCTCGCAGGAGAATGAAACCCCAGGGGTCTGTTCCCCGTCCCTGAGTGTCACATCACAGATCTCAATATTCCACGGTTTCATGATGTCTCCCTTCCGGGCAGGTTCCCTGAACGATGAGAGTAACGGGCTCTTCCGGAATGGTAATCAATTCTTCGAGTTGTTCTGTGGCCGATGCCCTGACTACGAGCGGATCTGCCCACCTGATGTATTTGCAGGGGGACGGAGCCTCCTGCCCCCCGGTCATTCCCATGCACCGGTTCTCGAGCACGATGCAGAGGAGGGACAGTCGCTTTTCATACACATCGATGAGGCTCTGGAGCCCCGAATGCAGGAGTGCGTAGTCGCCTATCAGGGCAACATGCGTGCTCCGGGCAGCAACCCCGATGGCACTCCCAAGACCATAGCTGGCGCCTGCGATACGGTAAGGAGGATTCAGCGCCAGGATTGAACATCCTGCATCAGCGATTGCCTGTATCCCTTTCCTCTTCATGATGTCAAACACCGGAATAAACGGGCAGTTTCGACAAAATGTCCGGTAAAAGCCCCTGCTCTCCGATGTCTGTGGCGGAGGGATTGCTGCAGGGGGAACAACCGCCAGGTGTTCGGCAACAAACGGTCTGCCGATCTCATTTATCCGGGTGAATCCGGCCAGTCCGGGAGGGGGAGGGTAGACGGTCACAATCCGCGAATCGCCTTCGGCAGCTCCGACCCCTGCAACACCGCCTTTCATCCGGTTCAGCCGGCTCCTCGCTGACCATGCAAACATCCCGGGGAGATACGAGTCCGCCTGATCCACCCTTCCTTTCATGGTTAGGCGGGGATCGGCAACCTTCCCTTCCCCGGGCGTCCGCGGAACAGCAGTCGCCACGGCCTCGCCAAACACCAGTTGGGGAGTAACCCGGAGGATGACGATCCGGGAGAATGATTCTGAAACTGAGAATGCTTCCTCAACACTTGCAGAACAGACCTCCGGATCAGGCTCGAGTACGGGGGTCTGTGCCAGCTCGCCAAAATAACGGGAGTCCATCGCGTTCGTGGAACCTGCTGCCATGGGATCGTCCCCAGCAACGATAACCACTCCCCCGGCCAATCCCTGGGTTGTTGCCTGGACAAGGAGATCGGCACCGTTGTTCAGTCCCACGTTCTTCATTATGACGGCCGCCCTCTTCCCCATGATCGAGTCGCCGAGAGCATACTCGAGTGCGACCTTCTCCGCAATCACCGGTTCGGCCTTTGCCATCGCTGAAAGTTCCGTGACCGGATATCCCGGGACCGCATAGCAGTGATCAGCACTCCGGGAAAGGGCAGAGGCCAGCACCTCAAATCCTTTCATTCCGCTCTGTCCCTCCCCGGCACCAGGTCACACCCGGTACATTCGAGACACATGGTGAGAGCACGACAGGGATCAAGCCCTGCAGCGGAGAGTGCCTCGGTATGGAACGCAAAGAGGCGGAGGAGCCGTTCGGCAGAGGGTCGGCTGAACCCTGATAACTCCCGGGCGGGATTGAGCGGCCGGAGGACAGGGATGATTCCACGTCCACAAAGGTTCTCGATACAGCACTCTGCCTCTTCATCTGTCTCACCGAGTCCGATGATAAGGTTGGAGAATACATGGTTCCTCCCAAACAAAGGTACGGAATCCTCAAGGGCGTCCCATACGGAACGGTACGAAAGTCCCGGGCACATCTCCGTGAATAACTGCTCCGTTGCCGCCTCGACATTGAATTTCACTTCAGTTACCCCGGCAGCATGCAGCCGCTCTGCAGTACCTTTGCCGGGAAAGATTGAGACTCCAATCGGGAGACCGAACCGTTGCAGCCTCCCAGTCACCTTGATGACATACTCCTCTTCCTCCTCGACGCTCTGCAGCATCCCGCTTGTCAGGGAGATTGAGTGAATATTGTCCCGTACGTTTTCAACCATCGCTTCAATATCTTCAGGGCTCTTTCTTCCTGCATCGATTGCCGGGACCTCGCAGTATTTGCAGCGGTATATACACCCCCCGGTGACCGTGATATACGCCTGCCCCGGACAGTGGAGCGCAATGGGTTCGAGCCGACCCCCTATTTCAAGATTCCAGGCTTTCAGGAGAGCTCTCCCGGATCCAAGATGAACAATCTCGAGGGAGCTGTTCTGATCAATTGCGAGCCTGACCCGGCCTCTGCCGCAGGAGAAAAACACCGAACCCCCGGTTCCCGCACCCGGACCGGCAGTGGATGAGGATTGGTACCGGGATGCAGGTTTTCCTGTGAGGCGGACCGTCCCTTCCGCAAGGAGCCTTGCCTTCAGCTCTGGCCAGTCCATAACGAGAGCGCCTCCTCAAAACGGGTGTAGAACGGAATCGCAGCGACCGCACCAATGATTCCTCTCCCTTTCATGATCAGTTCCAGATGCCCTCCCTCCATCTCGGGCAGGAGATCGCGCTGAACCTCTCCTTTCTTTACCATCCAGGCAAAGGGGAGGAGAGGGGATGGATCAAACCCTGTGAACGCCGCCATCCCTGTTTCATCCGAGAGCGTATACTTCCGGAGCAGGTTGTGGAACCTGGCGACCAGCTGCCCGGGGTTGGCGGAGGCAAATTCGCAGACGATACTGACACAATTTTTGGTCCGGTACGGAACGGGGAAGAGCTGCACTATGGTATGCGAGAGGTACCGTGCCGTTTCATCTTCAACTGCCCGCGCAATATTATGGGCAAGCGTCCAGCTTGCCCCCTGATCAGGGGTATCGGTATCGTCAACTCCAATCAGGACCCTCTGCATCCTGGGGAGCCAGATCGTTGCACCTGCCTTTCTGCCCCCTCCCGAAGGATCGGTCTGGTGGCGTATGACACCCCCTGCATAGGATCGGCCGGCAGAAGCGCCCACCCCTCCTCCGCCAAGCCCGATATAGGATATGGCGATCTCATCATCGCCGATTTCTGCTCCACAAATCCCGGCAGGGAAGGACGACCCCTGCAGATCCAGATTCGCGATTCCCGGGCTGAGGAGGTATCGGATTGATGCCCCTACATTCCGGGCAGACCGGACCAGCGGGCTCCCGACATAGTGATGCCTTGACCACATGGCGCCACCAATGCAGTCAAAAAACTCGATGAGTTCGATCGCTGTTCCTTTTTCATCGGCAAGAGCCACAATCCCGGGATACCGTATTTCATACGGATTCCCGGGCAGCTCGTCCTCATCCTCTCCCTTAGGCGATGACTCCGGCCCTTCTGAAATCCGGAGTTCTGGGCATGCATCAGCTTCTTTTCTCCTTTTTGCCATGAGCAAAAAACGCTCCCGCGAGATGACAGTCTCAGACCCATATTTTCGTTGCCGAAAATATCGTTAACAAAATAATCGGCAACAAGATATTTAATCCTGATTGAAACGGTTGGGGGAGAAAAAATTAGAGGATTTTGTTCAGTTCAAATTTGTACGGGCCAAGAGATCCGCCAAAGTTACCGGCGGTGATATATTTTACCCCCGGAACCGTGCAGGCGGCATGGATCCCTTTCGCCATTGCTTCACCTACACATTTCTCATCTATCCCATCGATAACAATCTCGTACACTCCTTTTATTCCTGCCGGGACCTTGCTGTCCGGAACCTTCTCGCGTATCGTCGGGCAGTACTTCTCGTTGGTACTAGCCGGCATGAATTTATACTTGTTTGAACCTACCTTGGAACCGCTCGCCACCACGCCCCCGGGGAAACTCGTGATGACCCCGCAGACCTTATTGATAGCCTCCACTGCAGTCTGGGCTCCCATGAGTGCCGCCATCTGGTTCTCTCCCATGACAAAGAAATTGCCTCCTGCAACCCCTTTCACAATACCAAATTCTTCTTCGCCGATATATTCGCCTTCCATGATAGGAATGACCCAGCATTTCCTGCCACCGACTTCTTTCTGGTACTCGTACCCGTCGCCGAAGAAATGGAGTTTGACCGCAATCTTTTCTGCCGCCTGGGGAAGACCATCAAACACTGCGGTGGTTGGAGAGGTAAGGACGCATTCGGCGAGACGCTCGACCACCTGCTCTTTCAGCTTCTTCTTTGCCGCACAGATCAGGATCGACACACCGGGTCTTCCATCAGGGGTCTGGTCTGCCCTGAGTTCACTCTCGATCCCGGCTTCGCAGGGGCATCCGATTGCCGAGGTCGCAAAACCCGTGGCTTCGGTCGCTGCTTTCCGGGCCCATTCCGTGTTCACTGCGGTGATGATGATCCGGGAGATCCATGTGGGAAACGCTTCTGCGTAGGTATCATCAATTGGTACTCCGTTTATCTCCATAAAATTCCTCTTTTTTATACCAAAGATAGTAGGATAGTGCTAGAATAAATTTTCTAAATACCTCTCCCTGAAAGGTTCCCCCCTGAACTGCAGAAAAAAGAGATCCCTCATCAGATGTGATCAGCACAATTGGGGCAGAATTGAAACAGGGAATTACGATTTTGTACAGGGAAGTGAGATTTTTTCAATGAAATGCCCCATGATACCGATGGTTCACATGCCTCCCTAATGAAGATCGCGGATGCGTTTTGATGCCAGAATGCCTCCTGCAGTGTCATCCTTGATGCCCGACCGAAGGAGGGACATCGACTCTTTATATGAAAATGGTCCGGCAGGTCCGCCTTGTATGGTTCTGTCCCTCAATGAAATCAGGTAATTTTTTTTTTTTTTAGGAAGACGGGTAAGGGATATGTATTATATATAATTTCCTATTTGATGTTAGTACTTAACGAAGCGCAGCCAGAATAAGCGGCGATTTATCATTATTATATTAATTATGCGGATTAATAAACAATTTTTTATTTACACTAGTCCTGATGAATCGGCCTGAATGCAGGGGGGATTTAGACAAGTTTATGTGTATAATTTAACCATTCTTTTATAGTCGATTTTTGAATCGATCTAAAGCTGGTGCGTGATACAAGCATGGCATTTGCATTGCACGTTAACATGGAGCGTTGTACCGGCTGCAATAATTGTGTGGTCGCATGCCCTGTTGATGCGCTTGAACTCTTCACCATAGATCCTGCGACAAATGAGAAGATCTACAAGGTGAAGCACGGGAAAGCGATGGTAATCGACTTCAAATCCGAGCTCTGTGCCGGATGCGGAGTCTGTGTCGAGGCATGTCCACATGATGTGATCCGGCTGGCGGGACGCGGGTCGGTAACATCGGAGGCCAAAGTTGGTTAACGTTCCGAACATGGACAAACTTGAGGTTATTGAATGACACTGTTTCCAAAATTCTCAAAGAAGCGGGATGGCGTCAATGTCATCCAGGAGCAGAAGCTTCTCCAGCAGGTGAACCACCTGATCCTCAACTCTGAGGTCTGCACCGGGTGCGGCATCTGTGTTGAAGCCTGCCCTGAAGAGGCAATCGCACTCGGCCTTGTCGGTGCCACAAGGCGAGGCGCGGTCTCATACGCAGCGCCCGTTGATATCGATGAGGCGAAATGTTCCTACTGTGGAGTCTGCGTCGTCTTGTGTCCGTTTAATGCACTGACACTGAAGATTGACGGCGAGGAGCGTCTCCCCATTGTGGAAAAAGAGGGCTTCCCAACATATGACATGGTGGCAGATATTGACGATGAAAAGTGCGTCAGATGTACCATCTGCGAGGAAGTGTGCCCGAGAGATGCCATCGATCGGGATGTGCCCGAATTTGAAGGAACCCGGCCTGATGGGAAAGAACGTCAGCTGGCCATCAAAACCAAGACCACGTTCAAGGTAGACGATGAGAAGTGCACCCTCTGTGGTATCTGTGGGGTGCTCTGCCCGGCAATTACCGTCAAACACAAGCCTTTCACCGCAGAATCAGGAAAGGTCGAAGGTGAAGTGGTCTGGGACGAGACGAAGTGCGATGCCTGCAAGGTCTGCGTGGAGGCATGCCCCGAGGAGTGCATCACCGTCGAGCGTGAGGTCGAGAGTGATAAACTGGATGGTCAGGTTGACATCGACCAGAAGATGTGTTGTACCTGCACCTGGTGTTCGCGGAGCTGCCCGACGGAGGCAATTACCGTTGAGAAGCTCTTCGAGGGTGATATCGAATTCTTCCCTGAGAAATGCCCCGGTGGATGTTCCACTTGTGTCGAGATCTGCCCTGCAAATGCCATTTACCTGCCTTCCTCTGTACCCGCAAGCCAGCTCAAGGGCAAGGTTGAGCCGACCATCGCAGTCAATAAGGACTTCTGTATCCTCTGCGGTGCATGCGTGAATGCCTGTCCCGGCGAGGACATCATCAGGCTCCACCGGACCGGCATCCGCGTCAAGGGCAAGGAGACCGATCTTTTCAATAAAATCAAGGAGAAGTTGTGCACTCCCAGGACCTCCAAGGTCAAAGAGGAGACCCCAGGAAGCGTACAGCTGAAAATGATGGAGAAGGCGTGAGGGGATTAGACATGCCAAGAACGAAAGGATACCCTGAAGCACTCGAAAAGAAACTCGCTGACACCCGTCTCTATGAAGATGAGCGCCACCCCGAATTCACAAAGACCGTTGAAAAACTCTCAATGAGCATCCCCCACATGTGCTACCAGTGCGGGACGTGTACAGCTTCATGCCCTTCAGCTCCCCGCAGCTCATACCGGATCCGGAAGTTTGTCAGGAGAGCGCTCCTCGGCCTTGAAGATGAAGCCCTCACTGATCCCGATCTCTGGCTCTGCACCACCTGCTACAGTTGCACCGACCGCTGCCCCAGGGATATCGCTCCGACCGATGTGATCATGGCGATGAGGAACCTCGCATTCAAGAGAGACATCATCCCGGTGAACTTCTTAAAGACCGTCCAGGCCATTTACACCACCGGGCATGGTGTCCCGAACAACGATGTGAACCGTGCAGCACGCAAGAAGCTTGGGATGAACCCTGAACCGCCGACTACCCATGCATTCCCGCAGTATGTCAAAGGAATCCAGAAGATCATCGACTACTATGAACTCAAGAAGAACGCAGACAGGATTGTCAAAGAGAGAGAGGGGTGAAGACTGATGCGTGAATATGCATTTTTCCTCGGCTGTATTGCCCCGAACCGGTACCCTGGCGCAGAATCCGCATCCTACAAGACAGCAGAGAAGCTTGGCATCAAGCTGCTTGATCTTGAGGGGGCCAGCTGCTGCCCGGCACCAGGTGCGTTTGGTTCAATATCCCTTGAGATCTGGTATGCCATGGCTGCACGGAACCTTTGCCTTGCCGAGCAGATGAAGAAGGATATCGCCCTCATATGCAACGGATGCTACAAATCAATCTGGGAAGTCAACCACAAGCTCAAGCAGCATAAGGAGCTGAAGGAGAAGGTGAATGAAGTCCTCAAGACCATCGATATGGAATTCAAAGGGACCATCGATGTCTGGCACCTCGCAGAGCTCTTTTACGATCCTGAGATTGTCGGTGTCCAGAAAATCCGTGACAGTGTGAAAGTTTCACTTGAGGGAACGAGGATTGCCGTTCATTATGGCTGTCACCTGATGAAACCAAGGAAGGAGCGACACTTCGGCACCACCGAACACCCAACCTGGCTGGAAGAGATGGTTGGAGCACTCGGCGCAGAACCCGTCGAATACCGGAACAAGATGCTCTGCTGCGGCGCAGGTGGCGGGGTACGAGGATACGATCTTGTCCACTCACTGGATATCACCAATGAGAAAATGATCAACCTGAAAGAAGCCCGCGTGGATGCCCTCACCGAAGTCTGTCCGTTCTGCCAGCTCCAGTTTGACAGGGGACAGATCGAGATTGAAGAGAAGTTCGGGGTGAAATACAACCTGCCTGTGCTCCACTATTGTGAGCTGCTGGGACTGGCACAGGGAATGAGCCCGCAGGAGCTCGCACTTGACCTCCATGGTATCAGCTGCGAACCATTCCTGCAGAAGGTCCTGTAAAGGAGGGAGAAAAGATGGCAGAAAAGAAGACAAAGAAAGAGACTGCTTCCAAGAAAAAGGAAACACCCAAGGCTGCTGTATCAGCAAAGACTGAGAAGGCACCCGCCGTAAAAGCTCCCGCGACTGAGCAGAAAAAGGCCCGCGTCGGTGTATTCATCTGTCACTGCGGTACCAACATTGCCGGATCAGTTGATATCCCCGACGTACAGGAATATGCAAAGAGCCTGCCAAACGTTGCATTTGCAGACAATTATCAATACATGTGCTCCACCCCAGGTCAGTCAAAGATTATTGCTGCTATCAAAGAGAACGACCTGACCGGCATAGTGGTGGCAGCCTGTTCACCACGTCTGCATGAACCAACGTTCAGGACAGCCACCAAGGAAGGAGGGCTGAACCCATTCCGGTTCGAGATGGCCAACATCCGCGAACAGGGCTCGTGGGTGCACATGCATGACCGTGAAGGTGCCACCGATAAGGCCAAGGATGCTATCCGGATCGCCGTTGCGAAAGCGTCGCTCCTGCAGGACCTTATCCCTAAGACCGTTCCCGTTGAGCATGCAGCCATGGTGGTTGGTGCAGGGATTGCAGGGATGCAGGCAGCACTCGACCTTGCCAATGCCGGGATTAAGACTTACCTTATCGAGAAGAACCCGACCATCGGCGGCCGTATGTCCCAGCTGGACAAGACGTTCCCCACCCTCGATTGTTCCCAGTGTATCCTCACCCCGAAGATGGTGGATGTCGGGAGGGCTGAAAACATCGATCTGATGACCTGCGCTGAGGTTGAGAATGTCGAGGGGTATATTGGCAATTTCGATGTCACCATCCGGAGGAAAGCCCGTGGCGTGCTCACCCCTGCAGAAGCCGAGGCAAAAGGAATAGTGGGTGGCGGCTGCAATGGATGCGGAGACTGTGAAGCGGTCTGCCCCGTCATCAAGCCGAATCCGTTCGAGATGGGAATGAAACCCCGCAAGGCAATCTACATATATCACCCCCAGGTCGTGCCCCTCATCTACACCATTGATTGGGACTCGTGCATCAAGTGCGGGCTTTGCGTCGAGGTGTGTGGCGAGAAGAAGGCCATCGACCTTGAGATGAAAGATGAACTGGTCAAGGTCAAGGTTGGTACCGCAATCCTCGCAACGGGATATGATCTCTTCCCGATCGAGAAGAAGGAGGAATGGGGTTACAAGAAGTACGAGAACGTGGTGACCAGCCTCGAGTTTGAGCGGCTGATCTGTGCATCAGGCCCGACCGGCGGGCACCTTGTCCGTCCAAGTGACGGGGTGACACCAAAGAAGGTCGCCTTCCTGCTTTGTGCAGGTTCCCGTGACAATACCGGGGTTGGAAAACCATACTGCTCGCGGTTCTGCTGCATGTACTCCCTCAAGCATGCCCACCAGATCATCGAGAAGATCCCAGGGGTACAGCCTTATATATTCTACATGGATATCAGGTCCTTCGGGAAGATGTATGAGGAGTTCTACTACCGCATCCAGGATGAAGGCGCCAAGTTCATGAGAGGAAGGGTGGCAAACGTCCTCGAGGATCCGGATACGAAGAACCTGCTGATCAATGCCGAGGATACCCTCCTCAACCGGCCAATCAAACTCGAGGTCGACATGGTGGTGCTCGCAGCTGCGGTCGAGCCCTCAGCCGAGACTGACCGCACGAGAAAATTATTCGGTGTGTCACGCTCGATGGATGGATGGCTCCTCGAAGCCCACCCCAAGCTGAACCCGTGCGGAACAACCACTGCAGGGGTGTTCCTTGCAGGGGTCTGCCAGGGACCCAAGGATATCCCTGATACCGTTGCTTCGGCAGAAGGGGCAGCCTCTGCAGCAAGCATCCCCATTCACAAGGGAGAGGTGGAGCTTGAGCCCTACTTTGCCCAGTGTATCGAAGAGAAATGTGCAGGATGCGGGATGTGCGTAAACCTCTGCCCGTACCAGGCATTATCTCTCGTCGAGAAAGAGGGCCGGAAGGTCATGGAGGTCACCGAGGCAAAGTGCAAGGGATGCGGAACCTGCGGAGGGTTCTGTCCGGGTGGTGCCATCTGGATGCAGCACTTTGCTACCCCGCAGATCATCGCTCAGATTGATGCATTCCTCATCGGGGGTGCAAAGTAATGGCAGATGAATGGAAGCCCCAAATCATGGGAATCATCTGCAACTGGTGTTCCTATGCCGGCGCTGACCTTGCAGGAAGCGCCCGCACCCAGTACCCTCCCGATATCAGGATCATCCGTGTCATGTGCACCGGGCGTGTGGACCCCCTCTTTATCCTCAAGGCATTTACTGACGGAGCTGACGGTGTCCTTGTCTCCGGCTGCCACTTCGGGGACTGCCATTACCTCGAAGGAAACTACAAGGGTGCAAAGCGGATGTTCATGGTAAAGAGCCTGCTCAAGAACATAGGTCTTGAGGACAAGAGACTCCGGATGACATTCGTATCTGCATCAGAGGGTGCAAAATGGGCAAAAGTCGTTGAGGACGTTGTTAAGACTGTCACCGATCTTGGCCCCAATCCCCTCAAAGAGCTCGCACCGTAAGGGGGGTCGGATCAATTGACCAAAGTTGCATTGAATCTGATCAGTGGGCGTACCATCCAGCAGGGTGTGGCCATGGAAGGCGGGAAAGAGAAAGACGCCTATACCAAGGCCTGTGGCATCATCGAGATGGACTCTTCCGATCTCAAGAAACTCGGTGCCTGGCGGAACACCAACGTCCGCGTGACCAGTAAACACGGGAGTGTTGTGGTCAAGGCAGTGGAGGCCACCCAGGGCCCCCATCCCGGCCTTGCCTACATTCCCATGGGACCATGGGCAAACTCTGTCACGGACCCCAATACCTACTCCACCGGAATGCCGACATTCAAGGGTGTCCCGATCGAGGTTGAGATAGCGATGAACGAAAAGGTGCTGAGCTCTGTGGAGCTTGTGCAAAAAAAATGCCGCGGTGAGATCTGATGACCAAGACAATACCCGATGTGGTCTGTCCCTTCTGCGGGACGCTGTGCGATGATCTTGAGGTGGAGGTCTCAGATGACGGCAAGACAATCGTTGACGTATACAATGCGTGTGCGATTGGTGCAGAGAAGTTCATGCACGCCCAGTCTAAGGACCGGGTCAAGCGCCCGCGGATGCAGCAGCCGGACGGCAGTTACAAGGAAGTCACCTATGACGAGGCCGTGGAGTATACTGCCCAGATGTTTGCGAAGGCCAGAAAACCGCTGATGTATGGGTGGAGTTCGACCAGCTGCGAGGCGCAGAGTGTCGGGCACGAGATCGCCGAGAAAGCGGGGGCGATTGTGGACAACACCGCGACCGTCTGCCATGGCACCACGCTGATTGCCGTCCAGGACGTCGGCATCCCCAGCTGCACGCTGGGGGAGATCAAGAACCGTGCCGACCGGATCATCTTCTGGGGCTGCAACCCGACCCATGCGCATCCGCGTCACCAGTCGAGATACTCGATTTTTCCGCGCGGATTCTTCGTGAACAAAGGGCACAAGAACCGGAAAGTGATCGTGGTGGATCCGCGGGTCACGGATACCGCCAAGATGGCGGACATCCACTTCCAGATCGAGCAGGGGCGGGATTACGAACTGCTGAGTGCCCTCCGTGTCGCGGTCCGGAACGAACCGCTGCCTGACACGGTTGCCGGCATCCCGAAAGAGAAGATCTACGAGGCTGCGGAGTTGCTGAAGAGCGGCCGGTTCGGGATAATCTTCTTCGGCATGGGTGTCACCCAGACGCTCTCGAAGAACCATAACATCGACGAGGCTATTATGCTGACAAAGGACATGAACGAATTCACCAAGTTCAGCATCATGGCCATGCGTGGTCATTACAACGTCACCGGCTCCGGCCAGGTGCTCGGCTGGCAGTTCGGGTACCCGTTCTGTGTCGACCTCTCGAGAGGATTTGCCCGGTACAACCCCGGGGAGACCACGTCAAACGACCTGCTCCGGCGGGGCGAAGTGGACGCAGTGTTTGTCCTCGGAAGCGACCCGGGCGCCCATTTCCCGATCAGCTCAGTGAAGAAGATCTCCCAGTTGCCCTCCGTCTGCGTTGATCCCCACATCACACCGACCAGCGAGATCTCAAAACTCCATGTACCCGTTGCGTTTGTGGGAGTCGAGGTCGGCGGCAACTGTTACCGGATGGACAATGTCCCGATCGATGCCCGGAAGGTCGTTGATCCGCCGGAAGGTGTCCTGACTGACACCGAGTTCCTGACCCGTGTCAACAAGCGGCTCGGCGAACTGATGGGGGTGGCGTGATGACCGCCACCGAGTACCTGATCAAAAACGGGTTTGTGTTTGACCCGGTCCAGGGGATCAAGGGAGACAAGG